>MDTD01021563.1_pt1 | contig 10782 bp, 9 predicted proteins | sample 811221 | NCBI WGS metagenome assembly MDTD01 (sample SAMN05326646, study PRJNA326480) | marine metagenome | isolation source: seawater | place: Pacific Ocean: South West | collected 2011
AATTTTTCTTGCTCAACAAAATAAAAAAACAAAGATACAACATTAATGATGGCAAATAAAGAATTGAATCGCTTTTTATTAAATTAATTGAAATGAATATTGCGATTAAAAACAAATCATGGCTTCGAGATCTTTCTTCAAAAAGAACCTTTAATACCAATGAAATTAAAACCAATGTACCAATAAGGCCTATGAACACAAAAATCAATAACAAGGAAGAGTGAGGAAGTAAGAATCCTAATTCAGTACCAGTAAATACTCTTCTATTAAAAATATCTATTTCACCATAATGATTAGATAGAATAAATGGTCCAGTACCAAACAAAAGCTCACTTCCGGAAGGGTTAAATCTTGCTAGAAATATTCCCCATAGCTCTGATCTGTTAATTAGAAATGCTAAAAAACCAAATAATAAAAATATACTTCTAATAAAAAAGTTTTTTTCTTCAATAGCTGATAAATATTGAATAGAAGATGATAAATTTGGTTCTATTGAATAACTAATTCCCATGTTAATGATTTTATTTGATGAAAAATCAAATGAATAGAGAAGATTTTCAAATCTTATAAAATATAAGAGAGTTAGCCCAACAGGAATAAAAATCAAAAATTTAGTTGTAGGTTTTATTTTATTTTCTTTATTTACTTTCAAGACAACACATAAGAGAAGAGTAAATAAAGCAGCCCTATTATTTGAAGCTAATAGGCCTATGAATAAAATCAAAATGCCAAGATAGGAAAGATAATTATTTTTATTACTTCGAAATAAAAATGAGATTAAAATACCAAGTGCAAAGAATTCCCCAATTGTTTCAGCACTCGGAAAAAATCCTCTCCATGCTTCAGTTACTCCCCATGAATCAACAGAAAACAAGTTTTGATTAGTTGTTCCGTACTTTGTTTGACCAAAATAGTAGTAATTCATAAAATTGAAAAATGGCATTGATGATCCTAAATAACCAAGAATTAGTATCAGGAATCCAGAAAGTAAAAAGCTGTTTTTTAAATTTTCATAATTCACACTATTTTTTTTATTTCTAATAAAGAAAAATAACCCTACAAATGAAAGAATTATAAAATAACTCCAGAAAGTGACTGATAAAAAATTATAATCGCCGTGAGAAAGGCCCCGGACTTTATCAGGCTTTAAATAGTAAAACATACCAATAGCGTTATATGACCAAAAGAATATTAAAAAGTTAAAAATTGCAAACATTTTTCTAATACTCTTATTTTTAAATAAATACTTAATCCCAATAATGCAGAAATAAATACTTAAGAAATATAAGTTCATTCCGCTGAAGAGTCCAATAAATAAAAATCCAAAAGGGATAAAATTTATAATCTTTGAAGATCTATTGTTTATTATATTTAAGCTGAAATATCCAATTGTAAAAAAATAAAAATAGAGATATAAATATGATCTTTTACTCAAAAGATCTAACTCAAAAAAAGCATTTTGATAAAATCTATTTTCCGAGTAAATTAATCCTGTCAATATTGTTGCAGCAGAAACCAATGATACATAATCTAAAATTTTTAATTTTTCATATATTTTTTTTCTTGGAAGAAACGAAATTAAAAATAACCATATTGTTGACTGTAGATATAAGTTAAGTATGGTATTAGTTCCAATTGATATATAAAAATCATAACCAAGTTGATCTATTCCTGTAATTTGTCCAAAGCAAGCGATAGAAGAATAGTTATTAAATCTGATTTTATAATGATCTTGATAGATAACATTCGGATTGTGAAATAAAAATTCAAAAAGTGAAATACTGCAGGTGTTTATTTCATAAAATCTTAAATCAGAACTTATTTTTTCTGGCGTTACTTCATCAAAATAGTCAGATATTGAGAATGGTAAGATAATTAATATTATTAATAAAACAACTTTCATCAAAGATTGTTTTTTAAGAAGTTCAATCATTTATTCCTCGAAAATTGAGTCTTTTTAATAACAAAATTGGCCAAGATAATTATTATCAATGAAAATCCAATTAAAATATCGTGAAAGTCACTCTCATCTCTTTGAGAAGGAATAAAATTCCAGCCTCCATTAACATAATGATGACACTCAACAAATGAATTGACGAAAACTGAATTTTCTTCTACATCAAAAAGTTTTACCGCATCATATCCTAAATCATTTTCAAATACAAAATCAGGGTTGCTAGCAATATCAATTTCAATAAAGTTTTCAGGAAACTCACCACAAAGATTTACAATCTCATTATCTGAAAGATTGAAAAAATTATTTTTCATTCCAATCTCCTTGTAAATTTATTATCACTAAATTTTGTAAAAAGTAGTAAGTAAGAAATAAATACTAAAAGATTTATAAATGGAATTTTTGAAAACTTATATGTTAATAAATTTAATTCTGAATCTGGACTAATTAAATTTTTGGTAATTTTACCTTGGTCACATTCTATTTCTTTTTTAATATTTAACAATAGATTTACTGGAATGTAATTTATCTCACAACTGAACAATTGGGTATTTTTATCGACAATTCTATCTTCGATTGCTTGAGAGTATTTAAATGGAAAACCGAGAAAAAATAACATTAGTAAAATAAGCAATATCGACATTGTTTTTTTCAGAATATTGTGCTTGAATATTTCAGAAAATAATAATGCGAAGCTAAATATTAAAAGATACCCATAATAAAAAGTTTTAAAACTATCTCCGGTATTTGGGTCAAAGTTTTTTGTTCCAAAAAATCCTAATGCTGATAATGAAACTATTACAATACCAATAAAAGAAGATAACAAAATTGGCCGGATATCTTTTTTAAAAATGGCAAATAAAACTAACAAGAAATAAATTATTGATGAGAAGAAAAAGCTAATTTTCATTCTAGTTTCATCAATATAATTTGCTTCATTCCAACCACGATCATATAAACCTGAAAAAGTAAATAAAACTTCTTTCTTGTCATACTTAACATTTAAAGGAAGCACCTGCCCACCTCTAAAAACTACCTTAAAAAATTGTTTTCTATCTATATTTAGTTCGGAATGTTCAGAGTTATTATAAAAACCAAAAAAATCATTAAATGAATCAAAAAATGTAATTCCAATAAATGAATCATAAAAAAAGTATTTATTAGGGTTATCAATAAAATCTTTTTCACTAAATTTAGTAAAAAAATTAAGATCTACAGTTTTATTATATTTTTCTTCATGAACCACCTGATTTATGAATTTACCGTTCATTGTTGTATTTTCAATTAATAATGATGAAGTTATGATGATTATTAAAATAGCATGCTTGTATGTAAAATTTCTTAATATTTTTCGTTTGTTTAGTAGGACTTCAAAAATTAATATTATAGAAATTAAAAATGCAATAGATATTTTAGATGTAAGTATTATTGAAAAAATTATGCTGAATTTAAAAAACGATTTTAAATCTTTTTTATCATTCAATTTATTTAAGTAATAAAATAGCCATCCTAATGAAGCAAAAGCAATTATCTCTGGTTTTAGAGTCATTCTTAACTCAAAAGTAGCTGGTAAGAAACATATTATTGATAGCACAAGATAAATGTTTGAAGGGTCATACTTTTGTAATAAATATTTTTTAAAACCCATACAACCAAATAAAAAAATTAACGAATTATTTATTTGAACGGCAAGATTGACTATTTCGTTTAAAGTAAAGAATTCATAAATATTTGAAATCAAGACTATAGCAAGGTAATTAAGAAAAAAGTAAAAGTGACCTTGTTCTAAATTTACTGATGTTATTGATCCAGAATAATATTCAAAGTATTTATAATATTTTGCAAAATCTGGAGATTCTATAACACTGAACGTTAAGTAAAACGTAACTGAACTTATGTAAAAACATATATAAAAAAAAATTTTACTTAACAAATTTTTGTTTTGTTCAAGCATGAATAAATAAACTTTAATCATTGTATATAGTTATTTTAACTGCATAGGAGTATGAAACTGTTCAAGGATTCAAATATTTAAATTGAAAATACTCAACATTTTATTTCAATAAAGTAAAAATTTTTCTTATCAAATTGAGTTATAATTTAATAATCTTTTTTAGTTATGACAAAAAGTAATATAAAACTAGCTTCATATACCTTTATCTTTGTTCTTATAGTTTATATTTTTGAATTTTATATTTTTGATACTTCATATCAACACTTTTCTTGTGTAGTTGTTGAAAATTTTAAAATCTCAAATTTTGAAAATATTCGTTTACCTATTCATTGTGATGAGGGCCCATATAGATTTGCAAGTCAAAACATTGACCATTTCTTTAGTGAAACAAATCCTTATCAAGGAAGACCATTATTTGTTGGTACTTTGGCAATATTTCGCAAATTTTTTGAACTATTTTCTTTTCTTAATTTAAGTGAATATCAAAATTTCAAAATTTCTATGTTGTCTGTCCAATTTTTAGTTCTGTTTGGAATTGTAAAATTATTTATCTCAATTACTAAATTAACCCTTGATTCAAAACTGGATTTTCTTATTATGTTTTCACTGTTATGTATACCAAGTTTGCGTTGGAATTTATTCCTATCTTCTGTTGGAAATATAACATTTTTACTATTTCTTCTATCTTTAAATTATTTCGAAAAAGCAAAATATGATGAAAAGAAAAAAAATAGACTTTATATTTTATTTGGCATTTTGTCTTTAGCTCACCTATCTTCAATAGTTTACGCTTTAATCATTGAAATCATTGACATAATTAGAATCAAAAAAATTGATTATAAAGGTATACTTACAAGGTTTTTTTTAATCACAATTTTTCAAATACTTTATAGACTTGCAATTCAAATAAGTAAATACAGCTACTTTGACTGGCACAAAGAGGTTCATAATCAATTTTACTGGATTATATCCGCATTAAGAAATGAAGGAAGTTTGACTAATTGTCAGACATTCGATACTTTTTGGAGATGTAATTTTGATGTAACTATTAGTTTTATAGGGTATTTCTTAATAATTATCTTTTATTTTTTAAGTTTGTTTGTTTTGAATAAATTTATTAATAAACAAAATCCGGAATTAATGATTTATGCATTGTACATTAATATCTTCGTATTTATTTTCTGGTCTATTCAAGGCATATATGAGGCATTTAGATTTGTAAACTACAGTATTGGTTATTTTTTATTTTTCTCAATGATTCTTTATATTATTAGTTTTAAAAAAAATATTATTTTGACTTTCGCAATGATTGCTTACTCTTTTTCAATTTCTTATTTAGAGCCTTACAATACAGCACTATATTTTCCACAATTAAATTTGTTAACACTTTTTTCAATAACTCTTTTTTTATATTTCATCTATGGTGAAAGAAAGAAAAAATATCAACAAATAAACTAGTTTCAACTCCTTATAATTAAATTGTGATAGTTGTAGTTATTCCAGTATTCAATGAAGAAAAAAATATATCTAATGTTATTAATAGAGTTTCTAATTATTGTGACAAAATTATAGTTGTCAATGATGCATCAACAGATTTAACTGAAAGTATTTTAGAAGATTATATTAGCAATAACTTAATCGTTATCAAAAACCAAAAGAACCTTGGTATTGGTGGTGCCACGAAAGTGGGGATAGCAAAAGCATTAGAGATTAATGCAGAATATATCATCAAGTTTGATGGAGACGGTCAGCACTCCCCAGAAGATATTCCTGAATTTATTAATTATTTGAAGAATGATAATTTTGATTATGTAAAAGGTAATAGATTTAAGTCTTCAGTATCAGATATGCCATTTGTAAAACTTTTAGGAAACTTAATTTCAACAAATTTGCAAAAAATTGTAACTGGAAATTTTCAAATCTCTGATCCAAATAATGGGTTCATAGCATTTAAAGCAAATATTTTTAAAAAAATAAATCCAAAATATCTGAGAAATGATTATTTTTTTGAGAATTCATTTTTACTAACTCTAATTGTTAACAAATTTAAAATTGTCGAGCATCCAATAAAAACAATTTATGCAAATGAAAAAAGTAGCATTCCCCTAATATTTGGATCAATAAAACTACTTCCTGTATTTTTGAAATTGTTGTATTTAAAGAACTATTTAAATATAAAGATTAATCTATCCATGGGATCTTCAGTATTTATTTTATTAAACCTGGCTATTGGAGCAAAGATAATAAACAATGAAATAGTTAGTATAAATCAAATTTTTTTCTTAGTTGGTTTGTACTATCTAATAGAAGTCATCAATTTTCTAAATGACTAAATATTTACAATATTCTATAGTTTTCTTCTCGTTTCCTTTTATTGTTAATTTCTTGAGAAATTTTTCTACCAACAATCATATAAATTTTCAAAGTTTATTTTTTTCATTATTTTGTTTTTCATTTTTATATTTATTGGGTCAAGAAATAAATAAAATTTTTCAATTAAACTCTACATCTCTTTCTATCGTATTTTATTTGGTAGGAATGTATATTTTTAATTTTCTTATTCTTCCTTTTGACAAATTCTTCCTTTCATTTGTTGAAATATTTTTAATTTACAACACTGTAATTACAATATATCTTTTATTAAAAGCAAAAAATATTAATAAAATCTTTATTGTTTTTGGATTATTAATTTTTATTAGAATACTTTTTAATTTTGTTGATCTAGATAATTTTGATTACATTGAATATAACAGCGATGTTGTTGAGTTCTGGAAACCAATGACAGAAAAAATATACAATAACGATCTTTTTTTATCTATTAATGAAAATTTAATTCAAGGTTATCCCTTGATGATTAATTATACATTTGCGCAACTACATTATTTGTTTATTGGTAGTGCATCTTTTGCTTTTTCTCTTGTTGTTCCAAATCTATTTTTTTTCTTGAACATTTTGTTAATACACGAAACAATTAAAGAGCCTTTTTTAAAGACTAATATACTTTTAATTTTTGTATCGATATTTTTAAATAGTGATTGGCTAAGTTATTTATTTTTTAATTCCCTCATGGGAGAAGTAATAGTAAATTATTTCTTTTCGGTATTTTTGGCAAATGCATTTTTCAATAAATCTATTTATAGAAATAAAGTATATTTTTTTTGTTTGGGTTTTTTATATTTTTTAAAACCTTTTGTTTCTATATTATTTCTAATTATTTCTTTTTATTTTTTCATAAAATACAAAAAAGCTTATTCTTTATTTTTATCAATAGTTGGTATTACAGTAAGTAACATTTATAACGTTATTCTTTTTTCAAAACCAGATGGTGAAATAGGAGTTATTTCAGATAACGTTTATTTTAAAATTCTTTTAGAAAACTCAGAAAAATTTTTCAATTTTAAGACTGAAAATATAAATTTAATTATTTTTGGCGAAATAGGCATTGACAGAGTTTTAACTTTATTTTTAATTATTTATATATTCATAAGTATTTTAAATATTTATCACAAGAAAACTCTGAACATAATGAATTTTATATTTTTAATCAATTTATTATTTGTATTTTATTTGTATACAACTGTTTGGAAAGATATTGAATTAGGTTCTGCGTATAGATATATTTTTTCATTTCTAACAATTTTATTTATCGATTTAGGTAATTCTTATAGTAAAGTTATAAAAAAATCTTAATATAATTCATTGTTTCTTTGAAAATTTTGCCAATGCTCTTGGTCATCCTTATAAAATTTTAAGAACGACTTTCTTCTTTTTCTCAATAGATGGTTGTATTCATGTGTAAATGAAAAATATTTATCATGCTCAAAATTATCTAGATATAAACATTCTTTTTCATCAAACAATTCTTTTATTTTCGGATTATGGTTATCGATTTCTGATGGGAAAGGTTCAAGTTTTATAACAGTTCTTATTGCTCTTGAAAGTAACGATGGACCACTTAAATTCATAACATCATTCATAAATCTTTTATTTTGTATGTTATCAATAATCATCTCACCAGCTGTAGATAAGATGTCATCATTTTTTTTAAAAATTAATACCCAGGTTATAAAGTCAATTTTATTTGGTTCCATTGTTAGGTATGTTTTATCAGAATTTATAAAGCTAGAAATATTTTTTAATATCAAGGAATCCATATCAAGATATACACAGCCAAATTTGTGAACCATTAGATATCTCCACAAATCTGCCCTTGGGGTATAGTGTTTAAGTTTGAAATAGGACTTTACTACATCTTTATCAAAGTATTCTTCAACAGAGTTATTTAACTCTTGATTATCAAATAATATAAATTTAAATTCAGGATTCTGTTTCATCATTTTAGTTCTAAGCGACTCTATATTTTTATGAAATTTTTTTGTATTCCAAGTCTGAATTATTGTAAATCTATCTATTTCCATTTTTAAACCTAATATATTGGCCCTTCATAGCGTGACCAATGGGTATCAAGCTCTGTTCCTTTGGGTCTATTTCTTAGAAGATGATTGTATTTGTGTTTAAATGAAAAATTTTTATTGTAATCATTTCCTACAATCCTAAATGAAGTATTTTCTAAATTATGAGTAGTGTCTTCTTGAATGCTCGGATCTTTCCATTTAAATTCATAATTGTTTTCTTTTGCTAAATTGATGATTGCTTTCGCATAATTTTTTACTGTAAGGCTATGGTGATCAAATTTGTTTGCATCACTTTTAATATCTTGAATTATATAATTTAAGGTTTTTTCAAGTATCTTGTGATCTTTGCCAAAAATTAATCCCCATTGAATAAATAAATTTTCATGAATTTCAGGTGTGATTATTGCTTCGTCTTCATCATTTATCAAACCACCTAGTGATCCAGTAATTTCAGAATCTATATCTAAGTAGACACCACCATTATTAAAAAGTATTGTATATCTCCAAATATCAGCTTTTGCAACAATATGATTCATCTTCCAATAAGCATCCCTGATATCTGAGTCTGCATTTGAGTTTATGTAATCATTCATTTGTTCGTCAGTGAAAATAATATGTTCAAATTCTGGGTTTTTTTTTCTCATTTTGGAGTGTAGTTTTTCAATTTTTTCTGGCAAGTTTTGCGTATTCCAGGTTTGGTAAATAGTTTTTGAAATCATTATTTAAGTATATAGTTCGACATAAAAATAAATTAAAACAATCTTTTTTTAAAAATCATAAAAATAACGCTAAAGAAATGTCGAGGTTTAATTTTTTTTCCATCTTCATATTTTCTACCATTGTAACTAATTGGTACTTCAAAAAAATCCTTTCCTTTTTTAATTACAGTTGAAAGAATTTCTGCGTGTTGGTCCCACCCTGTGGATTTTAATTTTGTAGGATCTACTAGGTCTTTTTTATATAAAAGATAACATGAATAGACATCGGTAAAAGTTGTATTAAAGAAAATATTGAAAAAATATGTGATTAATTTGTTTCCAATTTTATGCCAAAAATACATTACTTTTGTAAATTCACTTCCGGATAATCTACTTCCCATAATGACATCTGGAGATTTATTATCGATTAACTTAAAAAATTTATGGTAGTCACTAGGGCTATATTCCAAATCAGCATCCTGAAACAATATATAGTCACCAGTTGCTTGCAATAAACCTTGTTTAACAGCTGCACCTTTTCCAGAGTTAGTTTCTAATGAAATATATTTATCTACAAGTTGAATATTTTCGTTAATTAGTTTGGTTGTATTGTCAGTAGAACCATCATTTACAACTATGACTTCAAACATTGTTCCTAGACTTCTTTGAGCATTAACTTCTTCTAGTAATTTAATGATTGTTTTAGATTCATTATATGTTGGAACAATGATACTAACTATCATTATCTAATCTTAATATGAAAAAATATTGTAAAAACTATTTAATATATCAACCGTTAAAGGAATAGTTTACAAAATAATTTATTTTGAAAGCTTTGCTACTACAAAAATATTCTTTCCAAAAAACCTTCCACCAATTAGATCAATATATTTTAAGAATGGAAAAAATAACTTATCATATAGAATCAAAAGTTTTTTGTTAAATTTTGGTTTTATTTTTAAGAATCTAAATATTACTAAAATCAACCAACCTGCACAATCCTTAAAGCTAAAGTGAACTACTTTTAGATTATTATTTTCTAATTTTTTAATTATTTCTTTTTTTTCATATCTTCTATAGTGGCCAGCGTCAATGTCCATTTGGGACCATGCTTTCATAGATGCTGGAACATATAGAATTAACAACCCATCCTTTTCCATCTTTTTTGTTATTTCTTTAATTGCATTTTCGTCGTCGTCAATATGCTCCAATACATTTAATGATGTAATTACTGGGTATAAAATATCTATTTCGGATAAGTCTGTAAAAGTTTTTATTTTATTTTTTTTTGATTGAGATAATGCTTCTTTATCTATCTCTAAACCATGACATTGAAAACCTGAAGTATTTAGAAACTTACAAAATATTCCAAACCCTGAGCCAAAATCTAATACAGGACCTGTCTTAATAAATTTAAGCATTATTTTGTTAACAAAGTCGTTATAATTTTTTAATTCTGACATGATTTCTAGTGCGACAGTGTCTTTATTTGATGTCAAAATTTTCCTTTATATAAACTTTAATAATTATATTAATATTTTTGTAAAAGTCGTATGGTCGCAACAGGATTTGAACCTGTGACTTCTTCCTCGTAGGGGAAAAACATTTACTTATGAGTTCTTAATATATAAAAAACCAAAATTATTTGGTCCTTTTAAACCTTTGGAATCGGTGTCTGAGAAAATAATATATCCACCATCAGAGGTTACATCAATAAATTCTCCAGCATCATTTCCTTTATCAAGACCACCACCAAAAACA
>MDTD01131442.1_pt1 | contig 10782 bp, 11 predicted proteins | sample 811221 | NCBI WGS metagenome assembly MDTD01 (sample SAMN05326646, study PRJNA326480) | marine metagenome | isolation source: seawater | place: Pacific Ocean: South West | collected 2011
TGGCGCCCGCCACCATGACGAGGCAGATGATGGCCGTGACATAGGAACCCAGATAGGCGCGGCCGTTCTCGCTCAGCACACGGCGGATGACCGCGACGACGTCATCGGCGTTCAGCCGCTTGTGCGGTGTATCCCTTGCTGCCATGCCTGCCGTGCGACCCCTTCAAGCTGCCGGCCTTTCGCCGGCGCGCCTTCATAGCCGCAAGCGGCCGCCAAGACCAGTCCCGCTCAGCGTCCCGGACGGGGCGAGGGCACCGGGATGGCGGGCCCGGCGGGAAGCGGCGCGAAGGAGCGGGCAAGCGAGGGCAGGCCGCTGCTGGCCCCTGCCATGGCCACGCTGCCCGTGCCGGTCACCGTGACGGCGGCCTCGGATACCGGCGATGGCGCGTTCAGCACCGCGCGGCAGGCCGCCGGCAGGCTTGCCATGGTCATCACGTCGCGCGCCTTCGGCTTCTGTTTCGTGCCGGGCTTGGCCGGCCGCCACGGTTCGTCGGTGAACCACCACGCCAGGGACTTGTCGCAACCCTCCGAGCGGGGCGGCGCGGCCTGTCCCTTGCAGCCCGGCGATCCGGCCGGGCAGCCGATGCGGATGTGGAAGTGGTAATGGTGGCCCCAGAAGGGACGGATCTTGGACAGCCATGCGCGGTTGCCGGTCACCGTGTCGCACAGTTTCTTCTTGATGCCGGGATGGACGAGTATGCGCTCGACTTCCGGATAGCTGGCCGCACGCCGCAGGATGGCCTCATGCGCACGTGTCCACTTCCTGTCGTCGACATGCAGCGAATCGCCCTTGAGCATGGAAACCGCGCTGATGGTCTCGCGCTCCTGTTTCGACAGGCGCCGGTCGGGCATGGGCGTGAACCAGATGTCGGCGTCGAGCCCGATCTGGTGCGAGGCATGGCCGGACAGCATGGGCCCGCCGCGCGGCTGCGAAATGTCCCCCACCATAAGGCCGTTCCAGCCGTCTGCATGGCCCTCGCGCGACAGCTTCTCCAGCAGCGCGATCATGTCGGGATGGCCCCAGCGCCGGTTGCGCGACAGGCGCATCGCCTGCCAGTGGGGGCCGTCGGTGGCAATCGCGACACCGCCCGAGAAGCAGCCCTTGGAATAGAAACCATGGGCGGCGGGCGCCGTCGCGGCCGGAAGCGCCTTGTTGCCGAAAAGGTTTTTCGCCAGCGGCTCGGCGCCGGCCGGCGCGGCAAGCGTCGCGCCCAGGGCGAGGCTGGCGGCAAGTGTGCAGAGAAAACGGATCATCGCTCGGTATCCTGTGCCGGTGCGGCGTTCACGCCAGCCTTGGACGGCGTTGGTTAACGCTTCCTTGACATGCGCGCGAATGTGATCGCGACCGTATCACGATTTGCCTGCCTGCCGAAGGCCGGTGGCAAGGCGCGTTATCCGCGCCAGCTTCCGTCCGCCCACATCGCATCCAGCGCGGCGCGGTAATCGGGATAGGCAGGCTCGAAGCCCATCGCCTTGAGCTTACCGTTGGAAACGCGCTTGTTCTCGCCATAGAAGGAGCGCGCCATGGGAGACAGGTCCGCCGTCTCGAAATCCTGCTCCGGTGGCGGTTCCATGCCCATCAGCGCGCAGGCATGGGTGATCACGTCCTGCGGCGGCGCCGGTTCGTTGTCGGTGACGTTGAAGATGCCGCCGGCCCTGTTGCGCGCCAGGAAAAGCGCGGCCCGCCCGATATCGTCCACATGCACGCGGTTGAACACCTGGCCGGGCTTGATCAGGCGGCGCGCCTTGCCTTCGGCAACCGTGACAAGCGCGTTTCGCCCCGGCCCGTAGATCCCCGGCAGGCGCATGATCGAGACCGGGATGCCGGTCCGCTCGCCGAAGGCCAGCCATTGCTCCTCCGCCTTCAGCCGCCGGACGGACCGGTCCGCTGTCGGCCGGCACTCCGCCGTTTCGTCGATCCAGGCGCCGCCGTGGTCGCCATAGACGCCGACCGTGGACAGGTAGCCGACCCATGAAAGGGCGGGCATGTGCTCTTCGAAGAGCTTGCCGGCAGCGGCGAGCGCCGGGCAGCCGTCCCGGTCCGGCGGGATCGTGACGGCCATGTGAGTCATGTATTCCAGCGGCAGCATGGCCACGTCGGCCGCCCCGGTGAAGACGTAGGGCTCGATATGCGCGGCTTCGAGATCGGAGAAGTTGTCTTCCGAGCGTGTGGTGCCGACGATCCAGCGGGCGCCGTCGGCAAAGGCACGGGCAATCGCCTTGCCGGAATAGCCGGCGCCAAACAGGAAAAGCCGCATCAGTCTTCACCCTCCATGGCGAGCGCCCATTCCGCCCGCACGTCTTCGTCCATGTCCCCGGCCAGCCTTTCGGCCATCGCGCGGAGCCGGTCCCGGCCGCCGAGCCGCGCCAGCGCCCAGACAGCCATGGCCCGCACCTGCGGTGCCGCGTCGTCAAGCAGCGGAACCACCGCTCCGGCCAGCGCCGGCTCGCCGCTGTTTCCGGCCGCGATCAGGACATTGCGCAGGAACCGGTCGCGTCCGATCCGCTTGACCGGCGACCCGGAGAACATGGCCCGGAACGCGGTATCGTCAAGCGCCAGCAGGTCCGCAAGGCGCGGTGCGGTCAGGTCGTCGCGTGCCTTGAGCTTCGCCTCGCGGGCGGACTGAGCGAACTTGTTCCACGGGCACACCGCCAGGCAGTCGTCGCAGCCGTAGATGCGGTTGCCCATGGCCGGGCGCAGCGCATGCGGAATGGCGCCCTTGTGCTCGATGGTCAGGTAGGAAATGCAGCGCCGCGCGTCGAGTTGGTAGGGTGCGGGAAAGGCGTCCGTCGGGCAGATGTCGAGGCAGGCCCGGCAGGAGCCGCAATGGTCGCGCTCCGGCGCGTCATGCTCCAGTTCGGCGGTCGTGAAGATGGAGCCGAGGAAGAGCCAGGAGCCGAAGGCGCGGCTGACCAGATTGGTGTGCTTGCCCTGCCAGCCGAGCCCGGCGGCCTCCGCCAGCGGCTTCTCCATTACCGGCGCGGTGTCGACGAACACCTTGACATCCGATCCGGCGCGTGCGGTCAGCTTGCCGGCGATGGTCTTCAGCCGCCCCTTGATGATGTCGTGATAATCCCGGTTCTGCGCATAGACCGAGATGGCGGCGCGATCGCCTTGCGAAAGCACGGCCAGCGGATCGTGCTCCGGGCCGTAATTCATCGCCAGCATGACGACGGAGCGGACCTCCGGCCACAGGGCGCCGGGTGTGCCGCGCCGTTCAGCCGTCTCCGCCATCCATGCCATCGTGCCGTGGCGTCCCGCCGCCAGGAATTCCCCCAGGCGCCCGGCGGCTTGAGGAATGCTGTCCGGCGAGGTCACGGCAACCGCGTCGAACCCTGCGGCAAGCGCCTCGCGGCGGATGAAGGCGGTCAGCCGTCCGGCGGCGTCACGCGGGGCATCAGGCATCAGAAATCCGGATCCGGGTAATGGGAGACCGGCGGCAGGCCCTGCACGCGCTCGGTAAGCAGCGGCCGGAAGGCAGGACGCGACTTCAGCCGCGCATACCAGTCGCGGGCGGCCGGATAGTCGTTCCATTCGATCTCGCCGAGATAGTCGAGAATGGAAATGGCCGCACCCGCGGCCATGTCGGCATAGGTGATGGAGGGTCCTGCCAGCCAGTCGCGGTTGGCGGCCAGCCAGTTGGTGTATTTCATGTGCTGGCGCACATTGCCGCGCGCCGCGCGCAGCGCTGCCGCTTCCGGGGAGCCGCCACCGATGGAGGCCGGCATCATCGGCTTGAACACCCGTTCGCGCACCATGTGGCGCGTCACTTCCGCCTCGCATTTGACGAGGTACCATTCGCACAGGCGCCGGATCTCGGCCCGCTCGAACGGGTCGTCGGCGAAAAGCCGCTTGCCGCGCATCAGAGCGCCGCGCGTCTCGTCCAGGTATTCGGCGATCACCATGGCGCCGGGAATGGGCGCGTCATGCTCGGCGAGCAGCAAGGGCAGTGTGCCGGCCGGGTTGATCTGCAGGAATTCCTTGCGCCGGACCCAGGGCTTTTCCTCGATCAGCGAAATCTCCTCGCCATATTCGCCCAGGATCAGGCGCACATGGCGGCAACCGGCAATCATCGTGTGGTGAAACAGGGTCAGCATGGGGGCTCCGGTCGGTTCTGGTCTTGCGATCCGTGAGGCGCTAAACCTCCCTGCGCCCGTCGATTCGCGATACGATCTGTGAACCGTTTCCGGGTATAGGGGCTGCACGGGCGGCTGACAAGCGAACCCGCCTTGCGCCGACCTGACCGTACGGAGACCGCCACCATGGCCGAACAGTCCATCGCCGATGCCCTCGCACTCGGCCTGCTGGAAGGGTTGACCGAGTTCATTCCGGTCTCCTCGACCGGCCATATCCTGCTGGCCGGCCATTTCCTCGGTTTCGAATCCACCGGCAAGGCCTTCGAGGTGCTCATCCAGCTTGGCGCGATCCTGGCCATCCTCACGGTCTACTTCACCCGCCTCTGGCGCATCCTCGTCGACCTGCCGCGCGACCGCACCACGCAGCGTTTCGTCGCCGGCATCCTTGTCGCCTTCCTGCCGGCCGCCGTGATCGGCGCGCTGGCGCATGATTTCATCAAGACCGTGCTGTTCGAATCGCCCATGCTGATCTGCACGACCCTGATCATCGGCGGGGTGATCCTTCTTTGGGTCGACCGCTGGGCGCTCACGCCGAAATACGAAAACATCATGGACTACCCGATGCATGTCTATCTCGGCATCGGCCTGTTCCAGTGCCTTGCCATGATTCCCGGCACGTCGCGGTCCGGCTCCACCATCGTCGGTGCATTGCTGCTCGGCACGGACAAGCGCTCGGCCGCCGAGTTTTCCTTCTTCCTGGCCATGCCGACCATGGTCGGCGCCTTCGCCTACGATCTCTACAAGAACCGCGACATCCTGACCGCCGCCGACCTGCCCATCATCACGGTCGGCTTCGTCTCCGCCTTCTTCGTTGCCGTGATCGTCGTTCGCTACCTGCTCGACTATGTCTCGAGGCATGGTTACGCGCTGTTCGGCTGGTGGCGCCTGATCGTCGGCAGCATCGGCATGGCCGCGCTCATGATCTGGGGCTGAGGCGTCAGCCGGCCCACGCCATCGCGCCGCGCCGGATCATGTCGATGGCAAGCAGGGTGAGCAGGATGCGGAAGCCCTTGCGGAAGGCGTCCTCCGGCATCCTGTCGAGCAGCGCGGTTCCCCACAGCGTCCCGGCATAGCCGGTGACGATCATGGCCGCGACGAGCGGCACCCATTGCGCGAAGGCGAAGCCCAGCGCGCCGAACACCGCGATCTTGAGTACATGCAGCACGCTCATCAGCAGGGCGTGCGTGGCCACCAGTGCCTTGCGGTCGGAGGGCAGGATCTTCGACAGGAAGGCAGCCATCATCGGCCCCGTGGCGCCGACAAGCATGGTGACGAAGCCCAGCACGCCGCCGCCCGCGGCCAGTCCCGCGCCTGAAAGACGGTCGAAGCCCGGGATCTTCGCCCAGGTGACCACGATGATGAAAAGCCCCAGCATCAGCTTCATCGCCGCGTCGGGAATTTCCGTCACGAAATAGCCGCCGGCCAGCGAGCCGGCGATCGCGCCGGCCAGGAAGGGCAGCAGGATGGCGGTGTTGACATGGGCACGCTGCCGCCACGCCCGCCCCGTGTTGGAGCCGAGCTGCACCGCGCCGTGCACAGGGATGAGGGCTGCGACCGGGATCATCACGCCCATCAGCGCCAGCATGAACAGTCCGCCGCCGACGCCGAAGGCGGCTGTCAGCGCCGAGGTGAAGAAGCTGGCAGCGACAAGCAGGAGCGCCGCGCCGCCGGAAAGCGTGTCGGGCAGGAGGGCGGCAATGGCGTCCAAGCGTTACGCCGCGCCCTTGCGGGTGAACTGGCCGGCCGGCCGGTAGCGCCACAGGTAGCTCGGAAGAATGGCATCGGCAGAACGCGGCGTGATGCCGAAGGCCGCGACGGTGCGCCCCTCCGCCTTCGCCGCCTCCGAGACGACATTGTCGGTCTTCAGCATTTCGACCTGGTCGGCCGTCAGCATCGGATTGGGCAGCATGCCCAGGATCTTGCCCTGGAGGCGCGCGACGGCCCAGGGAACGGAGACAAGGGCCCGCTTGCGGTCGATGGCCGACAGCATCTCCTCGAGGCACTCGCGGAACGTCATGACTTCCGGTCCGCCGATCTCGTAGACCCGGCCGCCCGCGGCCTTGCCTTCCACCGTCTGCGCGATGACTTCCGCCAGGTCGCCGACGAAAACCGGCTGGAACTTCGTCGTGCCGCCGCCGATGAGCGGCAGGACCGGCGAGAACCGCGCCATTTCCGCGAAACGGTTGAAGAAGTCGTCCTCGGGTCCGAACACGATGGAGGGCCGGATGACGATTGCATCGGGCAGCGTCTCGAACACGGCCTTTTCACCGGCAGCCTTGGTGCGCGCATAGTCGGCCGGCGAATTCTCGTCCGCGCCGATGGCCGAGACATGCGTCAGGCTGGCGCCGATGGCACGCGCGGCCTCGGCCACGGCGCGGGCACCGAAGGCCTGGACCGACTGGAAGGTCTGCTTGCCGCCCTCGTGCAGGATGCCGACAAGGTTGATGACGTGGTCGGAACCCTGGATGACCCGGTCGATGGAGGCGCGGTTGCGCAGGTTGGCCTGAACGGCCTGGATCTGCCCGACATTGCCCAGCGGCTGCAGGTGGCCGGCGAGATTGGGCCTGCGGCAGGCCACGCGGATGCGGTAGCCGCGCTTGGCCAGCGCGCGCACCGTGTGGCGGCCGACGAAGCCGGAGCCGCCGAAGATGGTTACGAGTTTCGGTGTGGAAGTGATCTGGGTCATGACCTGTCCGTCTGGCTCGAAACGCGGGCGGGCGCGGCCGGGCCGGCCACGTCCATTGACCGCTGTTTAGCCCTTTTTGTGCGGCACGCAAAGCCGCAATTCGGCCAAGATGCTGCAATGCGGCAGGTTGTCAGCAGGCGCTGCCATCGCTTTCGGGAAACCGGTGGCGGGTCCGGTTGGCAAGCGCGACGAGCGAAAGCATGACCGGAACCTCGACGAGCACGCCGACGACGGTTGCCAGTGCCGCCCCCGATGACAGTCCGAACACGGCGATCGCCACAGCCACTGCCAGTTCGAAGAAATTCGACGTGCCGATCAGTGCGCAGGGCGCCGCGATCCGGAACGGCACTTTCCACAGGTAGGCGCCTGCATAGGCCACGGCGAAAATGGCGTAGGACTGGAGGATCAGCGGAATCGCGATGAGCAGGATCAGCACCGGCTGCGCGAGGATGATTTCCCCCTGGAAGCCGAACAGCAGCACCACGGTCGCCAGCAGGCCGATGATCGACCACGGCTTGAGATGGCCGACGAAACGGTCGAGCGCCGCAGGCCCGGTTCGCAGCAGGTGTCGCCGGGTGAGAATGCCTGCTGCAAGTGGAATGACCACATAAAGGATGACGGAGAGAACAAGCGTATCCCACGGGATCGGGATCGCGGTGACGCCCAGGAGGAAAGCGACGATGGGTGCATAGGCGAAGATCATGATGATGTCGTTCACCGTCACCTGGACGAGCGTGTAGTTGGGATCGCCATTCGTCAGTTTCGACCAGACGAAGACCATGGCAGTGCACGGTGCCGCGCCGAGCAGGATCAGGCCGGCAATATACTGGTCCGCCGAATCCGGATCGATCAGGCCCGCATAGATGCCCTTGAAGAAGGCGATGCCGAGAAAGGCCATGGTGAAGGGCTTGATGAGCCAGTTGACCAGCAGCGTGATGACCAGCCCCTTGGGTTGCTCGGCAACGCGCATCAGGCTGGACGGATCGACCCCGATCATCATCGGGTAGATCATGGCCCAGATCAGCACCGCGACCGGCAGGTTGATATGCGCGTATTCCAGACTGGCCAGAAGCTGGAACAGGCCGGGCGCCATCTCGCCCAGGGCAATGCCTCCGCCGATGGCAAGGGCTATCCACAGGGACAGGTTGCGTTCGAAGAATGGCATGGCGCGCGAGGGGGCTGCCTTGCTTGCATCACTCATGGGTAAATGTCTCCGGTCGGATCGGCATGAATGTTGAATTTCAGGATGCGGCCTGCGCCTGCGCCATGGCGGTCGCTCCGTCCATCGCACCGATCCTTGCCAGGGCGGCTGAAAGGGCGTCTGCGCTCATCTCTTCCACCGGCAGGGCGGCGAGCGCGGCCACGCGGGCTGCGAGCAGGTCATAGGCCTGCCGGAAAGCGGCCAGCTGCGCTTCCTCCGTCTCGCCCTTGCCGGCCGGATCGGGAATGCCCCAATGCGCCTTGACCGGTGCGCCCGGCCACAAGGGGCAGGATTCGCCGGCCGCCGAATCGCAGACGGTGATCACGATGTCCATTTGCGGCGCGTCGGTTCCCGCGAATTCGTCCCAGCTTTTGGAGCGGAAGCCGGAAATGTCGTGGCCGAGGCTTTCCAGCAGCTTGAGGCCTGTCGGGTTGGGGATGCCGCGTGGCTGCGATCCGGCCGAGAAGGCCCGGAAACGGCCCTGACCGAGCCGTTGGATCAGCGCTTCGCCAAGGATCGAGCGCGCCGAATTGGCAGTGCAAAGGATGAGGATGTTGATCGGCCTGGATTTCAAGGGGGGTCACTCCGGACAGCCGCAGGTCACGGCGTCGATGACGGGCGCGCAGAGTTCCGGCGCCCCGTTGCAGCAATCTTCCATCAGGAAGGCGAGAAGGTCGCGCATGCCGGTGAAGTCGGCATGGTAGAGGATCGTCCGCCCGTGCCGCTCGGCCCGCACGAGTCCGGCCTGCGCCAGGATCTTCAGGTTCGCCGACAGCGTGTTGGGCAGCGCGTCGAGACGCCGCGCGATGTCGCCGGCCGCCACGCCGGTCCCGCCGGCCTGGACCAGCAGGCGGAACACATCGAGGCGCATGTCCTGCGACAGGGCCGAAAGCGCGGAAAGGGCAGCCGTCTTGTCCATTGATTCCAAATTTCCAGAATTATAGAAATATAATCACGAACGCATCCTGCTGGCAAGCGGCAATCCCCGGCAAGGGCCGCGCTTACGTGATTTTCCGTGCCTGGTTCACATCCGCGCGTCAAACAATTCGTGACCGTCTGTTTACCCGTCACCACGAAACAACACGCCGATTGCGCTCGTTTCCATCACGACCGGCGCAGAAAGCCGGCAACGATTTCGATCAACGCCAACAAGGGAGTTCAGACATGAAACGGATCATTCTGGCAGCCTTCACCGCAAGCGCCGCGCTTTCCACCGCCGCCTTTGCCGAGGAACCGCCGCAGCTTTACGGCAACTACTCGGCCGCCGTGCAGGACGAATACAACAAGGGTCCCGCAGAGTATGATGGCTATCGCGGTGAATATGCCGATCCGATGCTGCTCGATACCATGCCGACAGCTTCGATCCCGGACAATTCCACGATGGCTGGCGAGCCGGGCGAGGAACCCAATCTTGACTACGGTCCCGCCATCGAGGAACGCGACATCAACAGGTAAACGGGGCTTGCCGACCCCTCTCGAAAAGGCCGGGATTTCCCGGCCTTTTCCATGTCTGCCGTCAAAGCTGCTGCCCAGCCTGGGGTAACTTCCCGTCATCAGCCTGTCGCACCGTCCTGCTGGACTCCGCGCCGATTCAACCGCACACTTCTGCGCCGGCGAAAGAGGGTGGGGCGTCTGGCCGGAAGACGTTGCAAACCTGGGAGTTCCTCGCATGCTCGGATCAGCACACAGATTGACAAGACGTTCGTTCATGGCCGGCGCCGCGGCGTCCTCGGCGCTCATCGCACTGCATCCCTTTGCCGCGCGCGCATCCGCCGGCCAGGCGCATCTGCGCATCATGGAGACGACCGATATCCACGTCGCGGTCATGCCCTATGACTACTACGCCGACAAACCCAATGACACGATGGGCCTGGCCCGCACCGCGCAGATCATTGGCGGCTTCCGCAGGGAGGCGGGCAATTCCCTGCTCGTCGACAATGGCGACTACCTTCAGGGCAACCCGATGGGCGACTGGATCGCCTATGAGCGCGGCATGAAGGAAGGCGACATGCACCCCGTGATCCAGGCGATGAACGTCCTGGGATATGATTGCGGCACGCTTGGCAACCACGAATTCAACTATGGCCTGTCCTTTATGGACAAGGTCAATGCCGGTGCCGGTTACCCGCTGGTCTGCGCCAATCTCGTGCGCGGCACGGTGCTGGCGGACAATCCGCGCAATGACGATCTCTACATCAAGCCCTATGTGATCCTTGACAGGACGGTTGTCGACGGCACGGGCCAGGAGCACGCCATCCGCATCGGCTTCATCGGCTTCGTCCCGCCGCAGATCATGGTCTGGGATTCCCGCCATCTCAGCGGCAACGTGATGACCCGCGACATCGTCGAGGCCGCTGCCGCCTGGGTGCCCCAGATGAAGGAGGAGGGCGCGGATATCGTCGTCGCCCTTTCCCATTCCGGCATCGACGCGAAACGGGTGGACGGCATGGAAAACGCCTCACTCTTCCTGGGACAGGTGGAAGGCATCGACGCCATCTTCACCGGTCACCAGCATCTGGTCTTTCCGGGCAAGGCGTTCGAGGGCCTGGAGGGCGTGGATGCCGCCAGGGGTCGCCTGTTCGGCAAGCCGGCGGTACAGGCCGGTTTCTGGGGCTCGCACATGGGTCTGATCGACCTTCTGGTCGAGCGTGACGGCAACACCTGGAAGGTGATCGACTCCATGGTCGAGACGCGCCCGATCTATGAGCGGGTGGAGCGCAAGGTCAATCCGCTGGTCGAAAGCAGTGCGGATGTCGAA
>MDTD01021518.1_pt1 | contig 10778 bp, 6 predicted proteins | sample 811221 | NCBI WGS metagenome assembly MDTD01 (sample SAMN05326646, study PRJNA326480) | marine metagenome | isolation source: seawater | place: Pacific Ocean: South West | collected 2011
CAAGAATATCACCGTCCCGTTGACACGCATTATTCAACGGAAAACCACGGCGGCGGGAATTAGGGTATGCGGTTGAAGGTGTTTCGAGAGGCTGGAGAAATCGCTGTGCTACCGATATCGATTCCCCGCCCCCCAAAACTTGCTGCCACTCGTCCAAGGCAGCAGTGCGGTCGGGACGTGACTCAAGCCACTCCCAAAACCTCACCAATCCCGGCACCAACACCCTCCGAATGAATGACGACAACGATATGACGAGTCAGCATCATGGCTGACACATATCGAATGTTCTTGACCACGTTGGATTCCTTTCCCCGGTCATGAGAAGACCAGTCAATCAGACCACCCCGCCATCTAGTGGCATGGGAACATGACAGCAAATGGCGCGCCGGGAATTGGATTTTGTGAATATGTTGAATGAAGTGGTATTGTGAAATGGACGTACTGCGGCAACTGCCACTAATGACAATTTGACATACCAATCTGTCATGCTGGCAGAAGACGTTATATATTTTGATTCGTCCCCATCAAACAACCCACGTCACACCGCCGTTCATTCTACGTATGTATGCGATTAGGGTTATGAACAAGGGTATATATGACGAATATATCCATATAATACCAATGGCCCTTGAAAACATATATTCATACTGATATTTTCTACACCCCGCCTGTCTATTTGTTCCCCATTTTTATTTAAGGAGTTCCCCATGACAACATCCAATGTAGCAATCGAATTGCGTAGGCTTGTGCAACAGCTTCATGACGAGCGTACCGAGCACGTCAAGGCCATTGAAGCCATCGATCAAACGTTCAGAGACTTGGGATTAAATGCATCTCAAATAAAGCCTGTCGCCAATACGCAGCCCGTTAACCCTAAAAATACTGTAATTTCAGGCAAAAAACGTATTCGCAAAGCGTTTGCAGCCACTGCCGACGCCTTTGTGTTGTCGTTTATCCAAGCCAATCCCGGATGCACAACCGCACAAGTCAACGAGCACTGGATCAATGAAGGTCGCAATGGCAAAGCCGATCAGGCTCTGTTCAAGCTCGTGAAGACGGGGCAGATTGCGCGCAAGAATATTAAAGAGAAACGTGGAAGCATGTACATCGTAAGGTAGTTATATTTTATCAAATAAGATCAAACATAACCCAGCTTAATGCTGGGTTTTTAATTGTTTATATTTCATACTAAACTGACCTCACTCTGCATGCAAAATCACGTACCTGCTACTGGAACCCGTTGATAGATATCCCAATTGCATCGGCGATATTTCCAATCAGCATTTGCGGGCATGGCATCAGCAGTATCGGTAAAGTCTTGGAACAACAAGTGCACATAATATTTTCAGAACTACTGGCTACAATATCATCGTTTTTCTGGCCCCAACCGCTGTCTTCTTTGCCTGGATGCAAGGTGATGCTGTTAGCTAAAATCACAACGCTCTTGACTGATTTCACATTTAATTCAATTAAATTCCACAGTGCATACATCATATCGATGATTCAAGCATAACCGCGGATAACGGGGCAATCATAATCTCGTGCAATTGTGATGACTTCAACACAATTCCCTTGACATCTGGGGCCGTAAAGAAATTGATTTTATGTCCCGGTTCAACTTGAAAAGTAACGGATTGTTCTTGAGGCAGAAAATTGACCAAAAACTGTACGCAATGACCGTCAATACTCTCCCATTTGGACGATAGAACTGAATCATATTTAATGATTGTGCCATCGCGCCTTATTAATTGATATCCTCTCCCACTATCAAGCCTATCAGGAATCATTATTTTCCCAAAGCATAGATATTCGGGATACGCCACACGCCATATATTCAAATTTCTGACCAAATCAATCACCGACTGCTGAACTGGCGGCGTATTGCTCCACTTATTGACCCAATCCCAATGAATATCACCGTGATCTTTTAGCAAAACACTAAGCATGTCACCGGCACTGAACGTATAAGCAATACGAAACAACAGATTGCTCGGACATTTTTCATGATCGATCCACCAATTTGTACAAACCTGATTCCCCATAAAATTGTTGACATATTCATGAAAAATAAAACCGTAGGCTGGTACACTCTTGCCCCATTGCCAGTTCAAATTAAATCGCAGATCGTTAAACAACATCCCAGAAATAAATGGATGTGCCGCGGCTGCCTCGCACCCGATTAGCGGTTTCGTTTGTAATTTACTCGTAGCATGCTTGATTTTCTCCAACAGTTCCAACATGGCATCGGTATGCCAGCAACCGGGAACTGATGGATGGCCATGATCTTTCGACCAACATAACGCCGGCCCGCCCCCCATGTTCTGGTCAAAAAATTGCAGGTAATCGACGTCGGCCTGAATTACTTTCTCGATTTCCCGCAACACTGTGTCACCTACCCATTGACGGTCGACACACATATCAAAGCCTATTCGTTGACCTTGATCCTTTGGACCATTGCAGATGACGGAATACATCTGCCCTTCAGGCCCCACACACATTTGCCTGTCAAGATTTTCCCGTTGGAATTGTTCTTCACAAGAGTATTGAAGAATCGAGCTTGTTTGTGTCCAACCGGTTCCTGAACAATAAACTCCCAGTAAATGGCCAATTTCATGAAGTGCCTGAACATAGTCATAGAAAATCTGCTCACCACCCAATGGTGGCCAGACATAAGGCGGAGCCCAGGGTGCCGTACCTTCCCAATGCATCAGAAGAGCAAGTATTTTGCTGTTAAATTCTTTACCGAGCTTTTCAATAACGGGCAGTGCCTGCGTATACGGATAATATTCATTGCAATTCAGGTCACCTTTGTCATCTCCATCGCCGCGTACCGGATATGCCACCACCACCGGCGACTGCACATACCAATCAGGCAAATCTGAGTTAGAGTGAAGCTTTACGGGAAGACTGTGATCGTCTTTTTCCATCCAATCCCTGTAAACCAGTGCCGCTTGCATCCAATTGCCGATTTGTAGGGACGCCAGAACAATGTCAAAGTCCATTTCATACGCACCGTCTTTCACCTGTCCGCCACAAAAGACCTGCATGGCAAAACGCAACAGAGAATCCCCTGCGGGGAAAATTTCGACACCCTTGGGACCATGGGCCGCGTCGTGTGCCCCCAGGTAAACACCACCTTGCTCGTTACCAAGCAGGGCAAGGTATTGCATCTGACAATCGCCGGGATAGAATCCCCATACGCCAGGAGTCGGATAATCGATCCGACGCGGCTTGTATCCTGCTTTTTCACGTTGAGCATAGTCATCGATCAAGCAACCTTCATTGGCAGGCCAGAATATTTCGCAAGCGCCCCCGTCTGTTCGCAAACTTCTGTCAAAATAGACCCTCGGACCATCAATCCATTCCAACGTCACGGAATCATCAATACCTCTGACATAAAACCGCCAGAAAGATTGACAACCATCGTGTGGTATACGGACTTGTACCGAACAATCGTTCGGCAAAACCGAACAATTCCGGTAAACCAGATTTAAAACCGTCACTCCTGATTCAAAATTTTCCTGAATTTGAAAATCTTGATACTGAGATGATTCAATACAAATCAATCTTCCCTCTTGATCGCGAAGCCCCAATTCAAACAATGCTAATCCTCGTGGATTTTTCAGCAAGCCGTTGCTATTAAAACCTATCAACGCGCCGGTTTTCCCATCGAGTTCAAGATGGAAATTTGGATGACCGATTTTCATTGCACCCCACTTCTACTCAAATTGACAATATCACTTCACAAGCGTCAGGTCACCCATACAGTTGGGATCGATCAAGTGACCGCCCATCGGGATGAACCAGCCTTCCCAACCTTTGCGTTCCCAACCATCGGCATCATTAAACTGTATTGAAAAATTCAACCGATTCTGGTTTGGACGAAACGGCGTGATCTGCGACCAGGGGATCATGACTTCGTAGGTTGTCAGGCCATCGCGTTCATAATCACCTTCGGTGCGTGTCACTCTGATTTGAGCATCCGCCACCAAACCGGCAGGCCGATCCATGGTACTGCGTTGGCGATAGACTTCCGGTTTCTGATTAGCTGGCAGCCCCATGGTCATGACGTGAAAGCTGACAGGACTTGGATGCTCTACATCCGCATTGATTGCCAATTGAAGACTGTCACATCGCCAGAGGTCTTTGGCATGATAGGGTTGATACTGAATATCATCAGTCACTTGTGCAGCCAAGAGCAGGCCATGGTCATTCCATGCCAATTGGAACTGCGGGCTGTAGTCTGCCCGGCCCTGCCAGAATTTGTTGAGACCGGAGTTGCGAACAAGATTACCCAATTGAGGAAAGACCGGCACATCCTGCCAGTCTGCCAATTGCCCATCGATTTTCACATTCGGACAATAGGGAATAGCCCGTAAGCTCGTGCCGCGTGTCATGATGTGATCCACCACTTGCTGGTCATCCAGAGTGGCCCGTGCCGCAAAGAAGTAGCCGCTGAGCCACCACGCTGCGACAAAACCTTGATTGGATGCATAAGGATCAAAAGGCATGGACGGATCATCGCTGACAATACTGCAAAGCACGTCAATGCTTTGATTACCATCGACAGTAAACCGGCCATTGTCAGCAGGGATGATACGCCAGGCACTGGGCAACGGTGCTCTATAAAAATTCGCCATTTTCTCGTTGAATTTGATGGCCAGTGTGCCACTGTGTGTTTGCGATGTGGTGTTGGTCAACCTCACGAGTAATTGCGATTGGTTCAGCGAAGTTACTTTGGGCAGGATACGAATCTTCAACGGTTGGGCTGACGGCTTTTCATTTTTCAATAATGGATAAGGCGACGGGTCTTGGCTTGTTGTCTTTCGAATGGCCAGCAAGTTCCCAACCGGCCCCCTCAGATAAACCGGTGCCTGACCGATTGCCAGATCAGCCAGCCCGGCATCTTCTTGTAATGTCAGTTCATTCCCATAGACGTCATAGGCCTTATCAATTTCCAACGGGTTAACCGTCACCACATAATGCGGCCCCAACGACCAAATGGAAGTGATCAACTGGTCATCGCTTTGAAACTGTAAGGCCCACAGTTCACTGTTGCGCGGTGTGAGGCGGCGTTTGAATTGAGGATGTGGCAATAAACGCGTCAATGTTGCCAACGTCACGGCAGCAGGACGGACATGGGTTGGACTATCGGTCAAACCATGGTTCGAATCCCAGGCAAACCACGACACACCCGCATAACCGGCTGCAAACTGGGACATAAACAGGCGGGGCAGATAAATACCTTGTGTCAGCTCATCCAGTTCCAAAGGTTTGATGTCCGGGTTGTCGTACGTCGGTTGGTAATCAGCGGGTTGTGCGAAGTACGCTTGTTCATTGCACCAGATCGGCTTTCCTGGAAAAAGGGATTGGATCGCGGTGATGTCCTGCACATGACCGAACTCCGGTGGTGACGGACAGCGGTAGCCGTGCACGCCGATGAGGTCCGCTGCATTCGGTCCGCCAATCACGGCAAGCTGGGAGAGAAAGCCCATGTTCACATGCGTGGTACCGGTACTCATCACCTGCACACCAGGCACATCTTGATGGACACGCTCCGTGATCAGCGTCTGTGCTCGGGCCATGGTCAGCCATTGATCAGCCAAGGGAGCCATCGGCCAATTTTCCGGCTCATTGCCGATTTCGATCAGGCGAAACTGATCGCCGTAACGTGCCTTGGCCTGCTTGATGATATTGACATTTGCTTTGACGTAGTCTTCAATAGCCTTCGACGTATGATCTGTGATCCGAATATTACAGATCGGTCCCATGGGCGAAAGGCCATATTGGCTGCTGTGTTTGAACCATCGATCAATCCGCTTATCAAAGTTGTATTGGCCTTTGGCATCCTGAGGAATCAGTTCGTGCAGATACCAACTGTTACGAAGCCAATGCATCCCCAGACGTTCGAGCACAGGAAGTTGGTTTTGTCCCCAACAAAATACATAAGGTGAATCAGGATCCTGACTGCCGGTCGCTGGATGTGGCTCGATGATAGCAAACTGGCCGTACAGTTTATGAATCGGTTGATCCTGCTGCCCCACGGTCACATCCAACCGGTAAACACCACAACGTGAAATGTCGGCCTTGGGAATGGTGATGCTCCATCGCCCCTCAGCAAACGCGTTCTCTATCTGAGACACGGCATCGTGAACCACCTGCTGCTGATCGTTGAACACCCGCACATGAAGGAGCAAGGTCTGTCCAATATATTTTGCACCACTCACCGACAAATTCATTGACACATCCCGCCCCCGATTAAAAATGAATTTGCGGTCGTCGATTTGTAAGCTTGCTTTGAACGTCTCAGGCATATGGATCAAGACGCGTTTGCCTGCAACCTTCTGCCAAACGGCTTGATTCTGTTTTCCGTCAAACGCATCGCTATGAGCGGGGCCATCACCTTGAACCTGGAAGTTCTCAAAAAGCACTGGGCCAAAACCATTTCGAAATCCATCCGCAGCCAAACCGATGAGATTGGGTTTGAATCCCTTGGGAGCATTCCATGTCAGTAATTCCTTGAGTTCACCGCCGATTTCACAACCGGACAATGTCAACTTGCCATTCCTGAAAACCACCTGCAATTGCAGCGATTGGTCCGCGGGCAAGGTATGCTCCTTGACGGAGATCGGCTTCCAGTTGCCCCTTTTTTCGTGTCGAACCAATCCAACAGGCAGTCGCTTATGCTGCTTGGCGTAACCGGGATTGAACAGTCCTGCCACATAGCGCGTTGACTGCTTGGCATCCTGAATCACAATGCCGACAAAACATTCGCGTGGCAGATTGCCTTTCTTTGCATCGGCTTGCGTGAGATTCAGCGTGGTCGTCACCGTAACATCCGAACCATCCCACTTCTGATAAATTCCGCCAACCGCTCCGGCATACCCCCACTTGTTGGCTCCCGCAGTAACATCCATACGTACCTGAGCATGAAGGATTGGAGACAACGCCAACAGGAACAATGACAACGCTAGAAATTGAATCGACTTCAAAACGAATTTCCTTTTAACAATCAAAATAGTAATTTGAATCGGGTTTGTTTCTGTCTTATCGCTTGTACTCAAACAGGCGGACATCATTGGGACCAATCGAGACTGCATGGGGATTGATGAGCCGCCCGGGGTTTGAGCCGGTGTGTTCGACCACACGAGCACCGCGAACCCAGGGCAAATCAACGGTCAACTGCACATCGCGGTCATGTGTGATCATCAATACCAACTCGCTGTCCCGTGTTTGCAGATGACGGACTTCCAACTGGGCAAACGGGAATTTGAACCGGTAGCTACCGCGGTCGCGCGACCACCATTGAAACCGCCCCATGATGACCTGGGTTGCCTGCTCGGGCAGACCCTCGACTGCGGGCAAACGGGTATGCAAGGTATCCCACGAATCAACGCATTGAATTCTTTCGTGGAGCCATTGCCGGTCTGCTGATGGATGTGGGACGAACCATTCATCACAGACAGGGATGCTGCCGATGGCAATAATCCTAACTTGTCTGGGCCATTGTTTAAGCGACTGGATGGTCTGGGCAGTGAGCCATGGCGATGAGATGATCAGGACTTGTGGCACATTGATTGAGGACAGATCCTGATCCAACACATACCGCCAGGGATGCCCCAGTGAAGCGAGCCATGGATAAGCCAACGTCACGCCATATGCTGGTCCCTCGTTGGGAACATCCGGATTTGAGCTCCAATGCATGTTGCCTTCGGTAACCAGCATGGCGACAGGCGCTTTGGTGCGATCGTTAAAACGCTTGAGCCACGGTTCAAGGCGTTTGCATTCGGCGATGGTATTTACTGCCGCCCGATGCTGCACCTTGATCTTTTCTTTCGTCCATGATTGGTTGTCGTAGCTGGCCGTCTTCCATTCGCCCTGAATGGCTGAAAGCAGATAGCGATAGCGCGTCAAACGTCTATTGGGGACAAAGGCCACCTTGTCGTGGTAGAGATGCAGTTCACTGTTGAAGACCGGTCGCCCAAGTATCTGCTGCACAGTGTCAGTCATGAGCCGAACGATGTGCGGCGGGTGGTTGGCCATCATGTCATCCCAACTGCATACGGTAAACGACTGGCAGGCACGTTGCAGGTAGGGACTGTCGCTGGCCTTGGAACCATAGAGAAGATTCGAACCCAACGACGGCTTGATGAGTTGCTCAAGCCAAGCGTCATAAAGTGTAGCAAAATGAGCATGCGCAAAACGCTGATAATCAATGAACCCCGGACTGTCTCTGGTTAACGCAGGCAAAACCGCCATGCTTTGGATGCTGCATTTCCAACGCCTGTTGAGCGTGGGCAAATCACCATGCGTCTTGAGCAGATAGTCCTGGAACGCGGCCATATATTGAGGATTGGTTGGGTTAAGTTTGGATAAGAAGTGTCCTGATCCGACTTCATTGCCCAATAACATCCCCTGAAAACAGATTCGATTTTTCAATAATTCCAGCCATGGCTCTAGCACGCTACGTTTGTATAACGGATCGGCCAACACACGATTCAGATCACCGCCCTGCGAAGCGGATCCGTATTGAATGTTCTCCAGCAACCAGACTTTCATCTGATGTGCATCACACCAATCCAGCACACCAGAAACTTTCGCTGCCAAGGTGGAACCGGGGCTGGGGACTGTCCATGCCCAACTGGGAATTTTAATGCTGTTGAATCCCTGCTGTTGAAAATCCTTCAATTGGTCAATAGCCTGTTCGGTCGTATCAGGCAGAAAGAAGACCACGCCATATTCCGGCTCAATCTCCGGAGTCTGCGCGTGCGAGGAAAGCGTCACGATCCCCGTTAACATCAACATAAAAAAAATGATCAACCATCTCATGAAAACTGATTCCCTGTACCAGTTGAATATTGAATGCAACCCCTGCCGAGCCATCATTCCCAATAGTGCCAGAAAGGCATGGATGCATAATCCGCAGAACCATAGGGCGCTTGATGACCTTGCACATGACCGTCCATGTACAGGAAATTAGCGGTATGGTTGGGATGAACGGATGCGATACGGCTCCACGGACTGGTCCCACCGGTTGTGTAAGAGTGGCTCGGATCGATATCAGCGTAGCGGTTTTCCGAACAGGCCATATAAGCATTACTCGAATGTTTATACCATGTGTCCGGGTAAGCTTTGGCAGATGGTACTTTTTCGTACTTTGATCCCCAACTCGAGCCACTGAGATACGACGAGTTAATCCCATAAGTGGCTTGCTGATCCTTGGCGGGAAAGAAGTATTCCTGTCCCGGGCACTGGTAGATAAAACCGTTCTTGGTCCCCTGCAGGTAATTGGTTGTGTTGTAAATATCCGGACACCAACTCTGGGGCACGGTCATGTTCCAGTTCTTGCAACCCATCTCCTTTTCGTGAGCCCCCATGAGCATGTTGGCCACGGTCCAACGACCATTGTCATACGAACTGAATGGCATGTAATGGTGCTCATTGACAAACATGGCGGTCACCTGGCCAATGCTACGTTGATTCGCCATGCATTGGAGATTCGTGGCTGTGGCACGCGCTTTTCCCAATGCAGGCAGAAGAATGGCAATCAACAAGGAGACAATGCTGATCACCACCAGCAATTCAATCAAAGTGAAACCATTGCATCGGCAACGATCATATAATTTACCAGGCATCGCCTACTCCTTATTCATGTGCTTATACAGGCAATACAACAACATCCCCGGAAACGAGCGGGTATTACTTGAAAAAAAGCAATCAACCAAACCATTTTTAAGCCGTTTAATTTATTCGGCTACTCTCTACTTACCCCAATCATGCCTCTTTAATCTGCGCCACACTGCTTCTCTGTATCAAAAGTGGCGGCGTCAAAATCGATGCGACCGGCTCTGTGCGCTTTTGCTCATTACGAATCCGTTCCACATTTTCCAGTAACTGGTCCACAATCGCTCGGGCATGCCGATGTACATCAAACCCAATCGTTGTCAACTGCGGATGAATTAAACTGGCAATGTTCAAGTTGTCAAAACCCATCACCGACATATCCCCCGGCACGCTGTACCCCATCTCATCGAGAACACGAATCAACCGGGTCGCGGCATTATCGTCATGAGTACACCATGCCGTTGGCAACGGTTCGCCCGATTGGAGCAGAGATTCCAAGGCCATTTTTCCGGAGGCCTCCGAAATAATCCATTGCTCGCATATCGACAAATCCAATTGCTTCATCTGCGACAAATAACCATTGTGACGCGTCCGCAGCTCCGACTTACCAAACACCTCGTCCGGAACACCAAAATGACCGATATCACGATGACCTTGTTCGTACAAATGACGCACCGCCAATTGCATACCCGCAAACTCGTCAATACTCACCGAATCGATGGGCAGATCGGAAAACGTCTCGAAACCGATCGCGTAAGGTATGCCGGATAACCGGTGAGCCAAGGCTTTGTATTGATAGGCATACCCCAATGGCCCCACCAAAACCGCCTCGCATCGCAAAGCCATAAAATGATCCAAAAATGAATTTTCCTGCTTCGGACCTTCGGGCGCAATGCCCAGTGTCATGCGGAAATCCGAGGCGTAGAGCAATTTCTGAACCTCATAAACCAATTGAGCCCACCAGGGCACCGTCGGCGTCGCGCGCAAACACACCCCAATCATCCGGGTCCGACGCCGCGTCAATGACGATGCTCTGTAATCCGGTTGGTATCCCACCTTGACCGCGTATTGCCGGATGGCATGAGCTTTCTTCTCCGACACACCCTTTCGGCCATTAAGCGCATTGCTAACCGTCATGGCAGAGACGCCAAATA
>MDTD01064167.1_pt1 | contig 10778 bp, 11 predicted proteins | sample 811221 | NCBI WGS metagenome assembly MDTD01 (sample SAMN05326646, study PRJNA326480) | marine metagenome | isolation source: seawater | place: Pacific Ocean: South West | collected 2011
ATTTTTTAATTCTTCAATAATACTGTACAATGCTGAATTATTATAAACTACTAAATTAAAACTATTCATTATTAATGATCATAAAATATAAAAAAAATTACTTATATATAGATCAATTTAAACTAAAATGTTGCATAGGAAAAGCTGGAATTAAGAAAAAAAAAGAAGAAGGTGATAAAGCAACACCGTCAGGTGTATATGGATTGGGCAATTTATATTTTAGAAAAGATAGAATAGGCTCATTAAAAACAAATTTAAAAAAAATAATTATTAATAAAAATATGGGTTGGTGTAACGATGCTAGGTCAAATCAATACAATAAAATGATTAAAATTTCAGAAAATAGTAAATTTTCGTATGAGAAGCTTTTTAGAAATGATTACAAGTATGATCTATTAATACCTATTTTATATAATTATTTAAATACTAAAAAATTAAAAGGAAGTGCAATTTTCATTCATTTAACTAAAGAATTTAAACCAACAGTTGGTTGTATAGGCTTATGTAAAAAGGATTTTTTAATTTTACTTAAATTAATAAATAAAAATTCTAAAATCAAAATAATAAACTAATCTCGATTACCAAAAATTTTTGTACCTATTCTTAAATAGCTTGATTTTACTTCTATCGCATGAGCATAATCACCACTCATTCCAAGACTTAAATAACTTAATTTTAATTCATCGTTTTTATTTTTAATTTTTAAAAAATTATTGGCAACAGGGCCGTCTATAGGCGGAATACACATCAATCCCAACACGTCTAAATTTAATTTAATACATTCATCGTATAATATTGATACTTCATTAACATTGGTTCCTGATTTTTGTGTCTCGTTGCCAATGTTTACTTGCAAAAATATTTTAACTTTTTTTTTTATTTTTGTTTGTTCATCTGATATTTTTTTTGCCAATTTGATACTATCTACAGAGTGAATGAAATCAAAAAGTTTTACAGCTAACTTAACTTTATTTGTTTGAAGCCTTCCAATCATATGAAGATTTATATTTGGGTTTTTTTGTTTTATTTCTGACCACTTCTCAACCGCTTCCTGAACTTTGTTTTCTCCATAATCCAAATGACCATAATCTATAAGAGGCTGGATATTACCTATAGAAAAAGTTTTAGATACAGCGATAATTTTTGGATTATAATTTTTTAAGCCTAATTCAGAAATTTTTTTATTAACTTTTTCCTTTAAATCAATTAAGTTTTTTACTGAAAAATGCATCGGTTAATTTTAAAAAAATATCATTTTATTGACAATTATAATTTAAATAAATTTAATAATTTAAGTAGAGATACATGTTTAATTTGGAGAAGTAAACACACACCAAAAAATATTGATTTAATAGTTAAAACAGCCGTATTGTGTAAGCAGAAAAAGATTAAGTTTTATTTGGCTAATAATTTTAAGTTAGCGATCAAACTTAAACTAGATGGTGTTTATATTTCAGCTTTTAATAATAATTTTAGAGGTAATTGTTATTTATTAAAAAAAAAATTCGAAGTGATTGGATCCGCTCACAATCATTTAGAATTATCAATTAAAAAAAAACAAAATGTTAAAGAGATTTTTTTTTCTCCTATTTTTAAAAAAAAGGGAGGAAGGCATCTAAGTATTTATAGTTTAAAAAATTTATTTAATAATTTTAGAGGTAATAAAATTGCTCTTGGAGGAATAAATAAAAAAAATATTAAACTTTTAAGACTATTTGGTTTCGATGGTTTTGCCGGAATTAAATATTTTGAGTAAAAAAAAGGCCCCAAAAAATGAGGCCTTTTAAATTTCTAAATTTCTATATCTAGAATTAGAATGAGAATGCTACAGTAACACCTTTAGCTTCTTTAGATACTCCTGCAGTTCCACCAGCATTGTCTACTTTGTTAGCAAATGCTGTGATACCCATTGAACCCATTGTGTATGAAACAGAAAAACCTGTGTTTTCTTCTTCACTAGCACTTGTTCCAATTTCAACATCCATTCTACCAGCAGATACTGAAAGATCTTCGTTAACAGCAAATGATGCACCAATGTGAGTTCCTTCTTCATCTGAACCACTTGCAGCATTTACATCGTAAGTTGAGTCTTGATAACCTACTGATAAGCTACCTACAGTATAAGTTACGTATAGTGTTTCAGCTTCAGAAGTATTACCGTTCTCTGCTTGACCATAACCAAGAGCTAGACCTTCAACCATATCTCCTGCATCGTACATGATAGCCCAAGAGTTATCTGAGTCTGCACCTGCATCTGAGTTAGGTGTAATTCCAGCTGTTACTTGTAAACCATTGAAAGATGGTGAAACAAAGCCTAATTGGTTAGTTGATGATATGTTTTGAGATGAAAGACCGTAGTCTGTTGCGTCTGTTACATCGTAAACTTCTTCAGCAGCATTTGGTACTTTGTCTCCAATTTTACCAATACCACCAGCTGTCATAGATGAAGTGATAGCAATTGATCCCATTGAGTCAGATGATAAAGTTAGATGTCTGTCATCCATAACGTTTCCGTCTAATTCCATTTTAGTAGAAATAGCCATACCATTATCTAAATCACCGCTTGCACTGAAAGTAACTGAGTCACCGAATGAAAACGGGTTAGTATCTGACGTGTTAGATACGTTAGTATAACTTACTGATGCACTACCTGATACGCTCCAATCAGCAGCGTTTGCTGATGTAGCAATCAAAGTAGAAGCTAAAGCAGTTAAACCAACTTTTGTTAGTTTGTTCATAATGTTCTCCTTTGTTATATAATTAATTATAAACACTGTGTTTTTAGCAAAAAATAATAAATATTGATTATATTTTAAGCTTTTAAGCTAAGATTAATTGCAACTGTTGCATAATTGCATCACCAAAATTCCCTTTATTTATCGGTTTTTTTTAATATAACTTTTTAAATTACAATCATTATGAGAATATTTTATTATTTAGCTGTATTTGCGCCTCTAATTATAAACTCAGCCTGCGGACCACTAAAATATAAGCCAGTGGACGCAAAGGAGTTTCCACCCGATCCTAAAGAAAGAGTTAAAAAAAATATTGAGGAGGGGCGTGGTTTTAGAATAATGGGAAGTACAAACACTAAAGGTGGTAAATTTGAATTTGCTAGTTCAAATCCACTATGGAAAGCTACCTTAGATACATTAGATTTTATGCCCTTAGTTTCTGCAAACTACAGCGGCGGTATAGTTATTACTGACTGGTATAGTGAAAACAATTCTAATGAGGCAGTAAAAATTACAGTAAGATTTTTAACTAATGAAATTAGATCAGACGCACTAGATATAAATGTATTTTTAAAAGAATGCGATATAAATAATTCATCTAATTGTAAAATTATGAAAAATAACAACGAACTAGTGGCTGAACTAACTCTTAATATTTTAAAAAGAGCTGCAAAATATAAAAAAGATATTATTGAAAAAAATAAGAAGGAAAACCCCTATGTTGGAGCAGAGTCTAAAGGTGGCGATGCACCTAAAAGTGATTAAGATTAAAGTAATTACAAAAATTTCGTAAAAATATAGTGGAAAGATATAACTTCAAATTAGTTGAAAAAAAGTGGCAAAAATATTGGGAAGATAATAAACTTTTTAAATCTAGAATAGATAAAGATAAAAAAAAATTTTATTGTCTTGAAATGTTTCCATATCCGTCTGGAAAAATTCACATGGGGCATGTAAGAAATTATACAATTGGCGATGTCTTATCAAGGTTCAAAAAAATAAAAGGATTCAATGTATTACATCCTATGGGATGGGATGCCTTTGGTATGCCTGCAGAAAATGCAGCAAGAGAAAATAATTTAGATCCCAAGGAATGGACAAATAAAAATATATCAACAATGAAGTCTCAACTTAAAAAGCTGGGTCTTTCGATTGATTGGGATAGAGAAATTTCAACTTGTTCTGAAGAGTATTATAAGCACCAACAATTATTTTTTCTAGAGCTATATGAAAAAGGTTTAGTATATAGAAAAGAAAATTATGTAAACTGGGATCCAGTCGATCAAACGGTATTAGCAAACGAACAAGTAATTGATGGCAAAGGTTGGAGATCAGGTTCGGTGGTTGAGCGTAAAAAATTAAATCAATGGTTTTTTAATATTTCAAAATTTTCACAAGAGCTTCTTGATGGTTTAGATAATTTAAAAGAGTGGCCTAATAAGGTAAAAGTTATGCAAAAGAATTGGATAGGAAAATCTTTTGGATGTGAAATTTCTTTTAAAACAGAGGGAGATATACCAGTAAACGAGATAAAGTGTTTTACAACAAGACCTGACACTCTATTTGGATTTTCTTTTTTAGCGTTATCTATAGATCACGAAATTTCTAAGTATTTTTTAGAAGACGAAAAATTTCAGGAATTTAAAAATGAGTGCTCTAAAACTGGTACCACGGAAGAAGCGATAGCTATTGGAGAAAAGATTGGATATAAAACAAACCTAACTGCAATCAACCCATTAAATCCTGATCAAAAGGTGCCGGTTTTTTTCGCAAATTTTGTCTTAATGGACTATGGTTTTGGAGCAGTTTTTGGATGTCCTGCGCACGATCAGAGAGACTTTGATTTTGCAAAAAAATATAATCTTGAAATAAAAACCGTTGTTCGACCAGAAGCCGAAGACGATAATTATAAAGTTGAAAAAGAAGCATATTCTGGTCCTGGAGTAATAATAAATTCTGAATATTTGAATAATTTAAAGGTTCCGGAGGAGTCCGTACTTAGGACGATAGAAATTTTAGAGAGTAAGAAAATAGGTAAAAAACAAATTAATTTTAGATTAAAAGATTGGGGAGTATCAAGACAGCGGTATTGGGGATGTCCTATACCTATTGCTTATGATGAAAATGGAAATGCAATCAAAATTCCCAAAAAAGACTTACCAGTTGAACTTCCGGATAAAGTTAACCTTAATTCAAAAGGCAATCCATTAGATTTTGAAGAAAAGTGGAAAAATATTTCTATCAACGGAAAAAAATATGTTAGAGAAACTGACACATTAGATACGTTTGTTTGTTCATCTTGGTATTATTTAAGATTTTGTTCGCCACAAGAAAGTAGTTATGGCTACAACAATGAGGAAATTAACTACTGGATGCCTGTGGATCAATATATAGGTGGTGTGGAGCATGCCATTTTACATTTACTTTATTCTCGTTTTTTTATGAGAGCTTTAGGTTATAAAAATGAAAAATTTAAATTCAGTGAACCTTTTGAAGGTCTTTTCACGCAAGGGATGGTATGTCACGAGACATATAAAGATAAAAACAATAATTGGATAAGTCCTGATGAGATAGAATATAATGGTAAAGATATCTACCTCAAAAACGATCCAAGTACAAAAGTAATTGTAGGTCCATCGGAATCCATGTCAAAATCAAAAAAAAATGTTATTGATCCAGAAAATATAATTGAGCATTACGGTGCGGACGCAGTAAGATTATTCATTTTATCAGATAGTCCACCTGAAAAGGATGTTCAATGGTCTGATCAAGGCATGAATTCGGCTTATAAATTTATACAAAAACTTTGGCTATTACATTCGGAAATAAAAAAGAAAATTGAAACAAATGACAACTCTTCGGAGGAAGAAGTTGAACTTAAAAAATTTACCAATAAGACAATTTTTAAGATATCGGAAAATTTAGAAAGTTTTAGTTATAACGTTATAATAGCTAATATGTATGAGACATACAATTATTTATCAAAATATATAAAGAAAAAATACTTTAATAAAAAAGACTTATTAGATTGCTATAGAAAAATTTTAACTTTATTTTCACCAGTAATACCACATTTAGTAAGTGAATGTTTTGTCGATCTAAAGATTGATGAAGCCAATAATTGGCCGGAAGCAGATAAAAAATATTTAGAAGAGGAAAATATTGATTTAGTTGTTCAAATAAATGGTAAAAAAAGGGGCATTATAAATGTAAAAAAAGACATTTTAGAGAAAGATCTTATACAAGAGGTTTTGAAAAGTAAATCTTTTGATAAATTTTTAAAACAGAATAATATAAAAAAACAATTTTATGTAAAAAACAGACTTATTAATTTTTTAATTTAAATGTTCAATTTAAAAAAAATCACTTTAATCACTTTTTTAATCATAATATATGGTTGTGGGTACACTCCACTATATAATGAAAAAAGAAATAATTTTTACATAAGTGAAATAAATACAACAGGAGATAGACAAGTTAATAATAATATAGTTTCCTATTTAAAAAAATTTCAAAAAAAGCAAGAAAATTCCAACGAATATGAATTAACTATTTCTACTGATTATGGAAAATATGTTGTTGATAAAGACAATAAAGGAAATCCCAAAAATTATAATATAAAAATTAAGACATCTGTAGTTGCAAAATCTGCCAATGGTGATGAAATTAACAAAACTTTTGAAAGAGGAATATCTTTGGCTGCTAAATCAAAAAAAATTGATGAAAGAGAATTGGAAAGCAAACATAAAAAGGACATATCAAATTTGATTGGTAAAGATATAATATTTCTTTTGACAACTAATAAGTAATGATCATAAAATCTTTCAGCCACAATGAAATAAAAGAATCACATTCACGTTTTTATCTTATGTATGGAGAAAACGAGGGATTAAAAAATGAAGTAATTCAAAGAATTTTTTTAAAAGATTTCCAAGGTGAGTTAATTAAGTATGATGAAAATCAGATACTCGAAAACAAGGAATTATTTTTTGAAGCATGCTTGAACGAGTCTTTATTTGAAAAAAAAAAATTAATTATAGTTTCGAGAGTAACTACGAAACTATATGAAATTATAAAAGATTTGAGTGGTAGGAAAGTTAATGATAAGAAATTTATATTTAAATCTAAAACATTGGAAAAAAAATCTAAAGTTAGACAACTTTTTGAAAAAGATAAAGATTTAGTATGTATAGCATTCTACGAGGATAATAGTAGCTCGTTATATAAAGTTGCTAGTGAATTTTTCAAAAAAAATAATATTTCAATTTCAAGTGAGAATATTAATCTAATTGTTGATAAATGTTCTGGGGATAGACAAGACCTTAAAAATGAAATGAATAAAATTTATAATTTTTGTCTCAATAAGAATAAAATATCAAGAAATGAAATTCTTAAACTGATAAATTCATATGAAAATGAAAATTATTTTGAGTTGATTGATAACTGTTTGTCAAAGAATCGAAATAAAGTTAACAAAATAATTAACGAAAAAATATTTAATAATAATGATGCAATCATATTAATTAGATTCTTTATTACTAGGATAAAAAGATTGATCGAGCTAAAAAAATTGCAAAGTGAAACGGGAAGTATAAAAGAAACCGTTAATAATTTTAGACCGCCAATTTTTTGGAAAGATAAAGAAATAGTAGAAAAACAAGTTGAGATCTGGCCAACGAATAAAATATTCGAGCTTCTAGACCATGTTAATATTTTAGAAATAAGTTATAAAAAAAACTCAAACCTATCTAATAATTTAATTTTTGACTTTATTTTAAATACTTCTAATAGTTAGCCTTAATTACCATCACTAACCTGTCTAATTGGTCAGTATTGTTGTATTCAAATGATAATATCCCTTTATTATTTTTTTTATGATGTATTTTTGCTTGGAGACCAGTTTTTTCCTGCAGACTTCTCTCAAGTGCTTTAATATTACTATCATTAGTAATTACTTTAAATTTTTTAGGGGACTTATAAATTCTGACTAAACTTTCTGCTTGCCTGACTGATAATTTTTTATCATAAATTTTTTTAGCTAGCTTCACGCCGTTCTCTAGTCCTACAAGGATTTTAGCATGGCCTTGTGATAATTTTTTTTCCTCAACCATCTTGATAATATCAGCTGGTAAACTCAACAACCTTAAGGAGTTTGTAATATGTGTCCTACTTTTTCCAATGAACTTAGATACCTTGTCTTGATCATATTTAAAATCTTCTATAAGTTTTTTATAACCGTTTGCTTCCTCTATGGGATTAAGATCGTCACGCTGAACGTTTTCTACTATTGCGAACTCTAAAGACTTTAAATCATCCGCTTCAACTTCAACAATTGGGACCTCATGCAAACCTGCGTTTTGCGCAGCCTGCCATCTTCTTTCTCCAGCAATAATTTCATATTTGTCAGATTTTTTTCTAACTACAATTGGCTGTATAACACCGCGTTCCTTAATTGAGTTTGTTAAATCCTGCATCTGATCTTTATCAAAGTTTTTTCTAGGTTGAAGTTTACTTCTAACAATAGAGCTGATGGGAATTTTATTTGATTTTGTTGATGAATTATTATCGCCTATAAGTGAAGACAATCCTCTTCCTAATCCTTTCTTTAATTTTAACGTATTTGTCATGCAGCACTCTCCATTATTTTCTCTTGGTTTATAAATTCGTTGGTAAAGTTAAAATAAGATTTGCTTCCTGGGCAAGACTTATCGTAAAACAAAACTGGCATACCATGTGATGGGGCTTCAGAAAGTCTTACATTTCTAGGAATTACTGTTTGATATACCTTATCCTTAAAATAATCTCTTGCCTCCTTTTCGACTTCTCCTGAAAGCTTGTTTCTTCTATCATACATAGTCAACAGAATGCCTCTAATTGAAAGTTCTGGATTTAGATTATTCTTAATTCTTTCAATAGTTTTTATGAGCTGTGTAATACCCTCCAAAGCAAAAAATTCTGTTTGCAGAGGCACTAAAAGAGAATTCGATGCTACTAATGCCATAATAGTAAGAAGACTCAGAGATGGTGGACAGTCTATCAATATATGGCTATAGATACTTCCAGAATCGTTTAAATAAGCCATTATTTGCTCCTTTAAAATAAAGGCCCTTCTATTATCTGCGGCGGTTTCAATCTCTAAACCTGATAGATCTACGTTGGATGTTATTAAGTCAAGATTTTCAAAATTAGTTTTCTTAATGACATCTGGTATTTTTTGTGCTCCGTTTAAAACACTATAAATCGATTTTTCAGAATTTTCTAAATTTGACAATCCTAATCCTGTTGTAGCATTACCTTGTGGATCTAAGTCAATTACTAAAACCTTCTTTCCTTGTAAACTTAAACCAGCCGCAAGATTTATTACGGAAGTTGTTTTTCCTACCCCACCTTTTTGATTTATTATTGAAATTATTTTTCCTCTCATATTTTTTTTAAATTTTTAATTTTTAATATTAATGAGTCGTTATTCGTAAGACTTTTTTTTACGTCATATTTTATTTCCCATTCTAGTGAGGCCTGTTCAATAATTTCTCTACCACTTTTTCCTAAAAACAAAATTACCTCTTTGAAAAATTTAAAATTATTTTTAATAAGATTTAAAACAACTGGTAGAGGCTTAAAAGCTCTGGCCACAATAATGTCTGAACTTAAGTTTTTTTCATTGAAGATATCTTTTTGGTAAACTTCTACATTCAAATTAAATTTGTTTGTTACTTCTTTTAAGAAATTGCTTTTGTGAAAACTTTTTTCGTATAATTTGAACTTCATATTTGACTTTTTATGCTTCATTATAATTGCTAAAACAATCCCAGGAAGGCCTGAGCCTGATCCAATATCCGTACATACTGAGCTGTTTAAATCAATAAAATCAATTATTTGTGCACTATCAATTATATGTCTTTCTTTTGAAGCACCTTCAGATTCTTTGCTTATCAAATTAATGTCTTTATTTTTTTCAATTATTGCCTCACGAAACTGTTCCAATTCTGGAAATGTTTCACGTGAAACATTTAATGTTTCTAAACAGGAATAATTTAAAAAATTCGAATCAATCAAGCTATACGCTTAATAGACTTTCTTTTAACATGAGACAACAAAATATAAACTGCTGCAGGCGTAATTCCGTCAATTCTAAGTGCTTGGCCTACGGTTTTGGGTCGAATTTCGTTGAATTTTGACTTAACTTCGTTAGATAAGCCTGATAAATCGCTATAATTAATATTTTCTGGAATTAAGAGATTTTCATCTCTTTTAAATGCGAGAATATCGGCTTTCTGTTTTGTTAAATAACCTCTATAATGGGCATTTATTTCAGCTTGATCATCTATTTCCCTTGAAAAAACAGGTATTTCAGGCCAAATTTGTCTAATTTTATTCATATCTACCCCTTTTTGGTTTAAAATCTGACTGGCGCTTCGTAATACACCGTCTTTAGCAATATTTATTTTATATTTTGACGCTTTAGAGGGACTTATTTTAAATTGATTTAGCAATTTGTCCATTTTTTCAAGATTTTTAGATTTTTCAATAAAAATTCTTGATCTTTCATCGGTAACTAGGCCAATTTTGATGCCTTTATCAGTTAGTCTAAGATCAGCATTATCTGCTCTTAGACTTAGCCTGTATTCAGCTCTCGAGGTGAACATTCGATATGGCTCTGCAACTCCTTTGGTTACAAGATCGTCAATCATAACTCCGATGTAAGCTTCGGAACGATTTAATATGAAAGGCTCCAATCCCTTTAGAGATAAAGCTGCATTAACTCCAGCAATTAGTCCTTGTGCGGCAGCTTCTTCATAACCTGTCGTTCCATTTATCTGACCTGCTAGATAGAGATTTTTTATTTTTTTAGTCTCTAAAGTTAAAAATAGCTCTCTTGGGTCGATAAAGTCATATTCTATCGCATATCCAGCCCTAATAATTTTTACACTCTCTAAACCATTGATTTTACTACATATTTCTTGCTGTATTTCATGAGGTAGTGATGTTGATATACCATTTGGGTAAACTGTAAAATCTTCAAGGCCCTCTGGCTCTAGGAAG
>MDTD01096053.1_pt1 | contig 10777 bp, 9 predicted proteins | sample 811221 | NCBI WGS metagenome assembly MDTD01 (sample SAMN05326646, study PRJNA326480) | marine metagenome | isolation source: seawater | place: Pacific Ocean: South West | collected 2011
ACGCCCATCAGTGGAGCACCGCCATATTCGTGGTAGTCGTATTCCTTGTACAACTGCTTCACGATGGCCTTGAATTGTTCGGCGAGCGCGGGGTCCACTTCCAGTGCCCCAGCAGCCAGCTTCTTGATGATTCCGCTGGAAAGGCCCTCTGCGAGCTTGAGAGTGACGTTTCCAGTCACTCCGTCGCTGACGACCACATCGGCAGCGCCATCGAAGACTGCACGGCCTTCGACATACCCGATGTAGTTGACCGCATCGCAATCCCTCATGAGATCACGGGCCTTCTTCAGGTCATCCGTGCCCTTGTGCTCTTCGCCGCCCACGTTCATCAAACCGACTCTCGGGGACTCGATGCCCAGAACCTGATTGGCGTAGACGGCACCCATGACGCCGTACTGCATCAGATGATGCGGCTTGGGCTCGATGTTGGCCCCCACGTCGATGAATGTGACAGGTCCCGTGAATGTTGGAATCACAGCTGCGATTCCAGGACGGGCAACCGCCGGGAGTCGACGCATGTGCATCTGGGCCGCCGCGACGAACGCGCCGGTGTTCCCCGCTGAAATCGCCACATCAAGCTGACCATGTTCGGACTTCTTGGACGCTTCGCGGCAGACCTTCACCAGAGAGCTGTCCATCTTGGTACGAACGGCCTCCACGGGCGACTCGTCCATGGAGACCTCTTCAGTCGTCCAGACGAATTCGATCCGCGGGTCGGAGCAATTGTTTTCACTCGCCCATGATTCGATGGCCTTCTGGTCGCCGAACAGGACAAGCTGATCGTCGTCTTCCAGAAATTGCAGACCCGACAGGGCGCCGTCAAGGATCGCCCGCGGGGCATTGTCGCCACCCATTACATCGATGCCGATGCGCATTGACTACTCGGTTCCAGTCGAGAGAGTGAGACCCGGCCGAACATAGCCACACTGCCGGCAGGCGGCATGTGGATGCCGGGGATTACCGCAACTCGGGCAGGTCACAAGATGCGTACGACTGATCGCATGATGTGACCGACGCTTACGCTTGCGGCTTGGAGATGTACGAAATGCGGGTACGGCCATGACAAGAGCCTCTCAAACTGGGCGATCTTCAAACCCGGAAGGTCGAAACTCCGGTGCCCCACATGGAGCGTCCCAGAGCCACGCCGGGGCGTGAAGTGGAAGATCGCCACTCTAGAAAATACCGGAGGGCATGTCAATGAAACAGTCCTCCAGGGCCCCCTCAGGAGCCGATAAACAAGAATTCCCCGCCTTTACAAGAGGTGCAGCCATTCCTTGAACAGGAAGTCGAATCGCTCGGTCAACAGCGTGATACGCCCCATCACCGTCAGCCCGAAGGCCGCACCGAAGGTGATCATCAGCACGAAGATCCCACCTCTGGCCGCCTTCCCCACCGCCCCCTTGTGTTCAAGGGAGAAGAAGAAGTACACCAGGCAGAGCAGGACGCCAAGCAGAATGACGATCGCACCCACGGAGTTCCAGAATTCAAACTGACCCGCCGCATCGACTGACCAAAGCGATGTGATCGTTGCCTTGATCTGAAGGAGGAAATCGGATTCGAGATGGGAAGTCAATCGGAAGCCAGCGGTGGCCCCGATGATGAAGGCCAACGGCCAACGAGCGATCCAGCCGCCCTTCGGAAGGAGACGACAGATCAGCATCACGGCCAGGATGCCCGGGATGATGAAGACCCAATTCCATTGATAGTCCCAGGGGAGCCCTGGAGAAGTGAATGAGCGGACCATCGAGGGGAACAGGTTGATCAGTAGCTGATCGACGATTCCCGTGTAGAAAGAGTAGGCCATCCAGTAGGCGGCGGATGTCCCGACAACGATCGCCTCGGCGGTCTTGTAGAGCGCATTGTCTCCGAAGAGAAAGGACATGATGGCCAGAGTGAGGATCGCCGACAGCCAGATTCCAATTGTTCGACTGACGGAGAACGTGGCATTCTCAGGCCGTGGCCTGTTGAGAGGCACTTCCTTGGTGACTTCCCATTTGGACGTCTTGCCGGTGCTTTTCCAACCCTCTTCTGGCGATGACTCCTCGTCATTGTCATTGACCCACCGGTCGACGGTGATATCGCCAGTGACGAGAACGAGCTTGGCAGTCTGGCCGGCCGCGATGGCCTTGGCAGAAGATGCCATGGACTTGTCGGAGTAGACATCTTTTTCCACTTCGGAACGAAGTGACTGGCTCTCGCCGATATTCGAGATCTCACGGGTGTCCGAGATGGCCGCTCCGTAGTGCACCAGCTCCCGGACTCGACCCGAGTCCGCAGGCAACCATTCATTCACGGAAGTCGTTTCTTCGTACTGGCTGTAGCTCTGCTTCTCGGAGACCACCCAGACCTGACCGGCATTCAAGGTGAACCAAGCCACCACCATGCCGATGATCATCAGAACCACAACGATGATCCAGCCGATCTTCGCACCGGCTCCAGCATTCGGTACAGGCGTATGCGACTCGTTAGTCATCGTGAGGCTCCCCTCTTGCGATCAAGGAAGAAGATGAAGTTGCCGACGACGATCAGGAGCAACATCAGGAGGTGAGCCACGAACTGCGGACCCATGCGCTGAAACGCAGCTGTCGTCGAGAACATTGAATCGATCATTTCGGGCTCTGCCAAGGACGGATACTTCTCGAGGAGGATCTGTTCGTAACCGGCCGCTCCCTTGATGGCCGCCAGAAGACCTGCCATCGGATCGGGGATGTACGGGTACAGCAGCGGCGCCTGGACACCAGTGCAACCGGCGACCAGGGGAAGACCCGCCGGCGTCGCACCGTACTGGACCCACTGCTTGGCGCCTGGATCGCCCGCACAGACATTCACAAGCAGATCCATCGACTTGGCGGACTTGATGTTCGCCGTCATCGGAATGTCTTCGAGTGACTGCTTCCTGGAATCCGTTATGAACAGCTGCTTCCAGTCGACGATGATGTTCTTGATGACGGCCTCGCCACCAGGCTTGTAGCCGAAGGACATGTAGTTTTCGCCGTATTCAAGACCCTCGAATTCCGAATTGAGAATCTCCATGGCATCCTCGATGAATGGCTCGCCCAGGGGCCAGAGGCACATGAAGTAGATCTTGTGCTTCTTGAAGCCGCAATGGCGTGTGAACGCCATGGCCATGGGAAGCAGTTCGCCTTGCGAGCCCGGGTCGAAGTCGAACGACACCAGCACACGCGAACCATCGGGAAGACTCTCGATGGCATCGAAGACCTTCTTGTCCATGAGTGTGTATTCGTTTGGAGGAAGGAACCTCAGCAGGATGGGCAAGGCCACGGCCACGCCCATGAGCAGGAAGATCCAACGACGATCGAGATTTCGGAGGAAATTCAACATGGGATCAGTCCTCCGATCCAAGGTAGGAACGATCGATGCCAAGAAGCACCTTCAGTGAGACGGAAACGATACCCAGTGCGATTCCGATCATGATGGCGCGATTGCCGGCCTTCTGAGGAACGTCCAGAATGATCTGGGTGAGATTCTCCAGGCGAAGACCATTGAGCAACTGATACCACCAGCCGTTGAGATACTGGCTCATCTCGATGGCCATGGCCTGCTGGTCGAGCGACATGCTGGCATACGAAACGCCTTCGAAAGTGAAGTTGTCCAGCGTCACCCCGCTCTGGACCTGAAGAGCGATCGCTCTGGCGAATTCCTGCGATGCTTCTGGGAAGGATGCGACATAGCGGGCAAGGCCATCCACTGAACCGATGTCGGGAAGGAAACTCGTCAGCCAAACACCGGCGTAGATCTGACCCAGCAGAACGATGAAGGCCGTGCCCAGCAACAAGGTCGCCTCGATGTTCTTGGCACGGAATGCCCTGAACGCCGCCGAGGCGATGTAGAAGGCAAGCATGGCGAACATCGTCGCAGTAAGTGGCTTGTAGACGTATGAGTAGATCCACCAGAAGGGGACGCCCGGCTGACCGACCAGCGGAGCCGTCCATGGATTGTCGGGGGCCGTCATGGTCGGCAAGGCGCCGATCTTGAAGATACCGATGATCAATGTGATGAAGAAGGCGATCAGCGTGATCGCCCCGTACGCCCATCCAGGATTCTTGTTGGAGATCTTGGACAGATTGAGCATGATCAGATTGCCCGCACCGAGCACCATGGCCCCTGCCGAGAGGATGATGAACATCTCCATCGCAGTCGCACCCCATTGCTCCGTTGACGGAATGAAGTACGTCGCGATCAGCAGAAAGCCGATCGAGGCTGCCAGGATAAGGGGAATAGTCCGCTTCACTAGCATCAGTTTTCTCCCCCATCGATGGCGGGCTGGGCATCCTGATCAACTTCCATGAGCTGTTCAACTTTGCCTTCCAGTACCGCCACCTTGAGCTCGTCGGGAACAAGTCCGTCCTCGCCGAGAATATTGTCCTTGATGTACATCTCAGCCATCAGTAATGGCTTGTTGGTCGGAACGACCGTTGCCAGCGTCGCCAGCACACAACCGAGGATGAGCAGAATGGCCGCAACGATCTTGCCGACATCCTGGCCCTTGAGCGACCCCAGCTGCTCGGGATCGTTCGACAGATACGCGGAGGCCGCGAAGAACTCCTCACCGATCAAGGTGTAGTCACAGGCCGCCACGAAGAACGGCAGCTGCGACGGCATGGCGGTACCCGCCACCTGGATCGCCCCGATCGAATTGGCTGTTTCGGCGAGAATCAGTGATTCCGCATAGAAGGCACCCATGTAGAAGCAGGCTGCCGGCTTTTCACGAACCATGACTCCCTGGACACCGGCCGTGTAGCCGAACTGTTCATCGGTCAGGTAGTAGATGTTGTCCTCGTTGTAGGCATCCGGCCGTCCCTCACCCAGATAGGCCGCCTCGACGGTCTCACGTGCGGTCGTCATGACCAGTGATCGAGCTGTCGGAACCTTCAGTTCGGCATCGTACTGAGCCGATGTTCTGGCCACGTTGGAGAGCACGGTGATGCCGGCAACCGTCTGGATATCGTTGATGTCCAGAATTCCCGGAACGAAGAGTACCGGCTTGCCCATCTCGGTCGATCGTCCGACCGCCTCGGATACCGCTTCGAGACCCGCGATCGGGCGAACCTTGATCTTGCCACCACGCTTGGCGTAGAAGACGAAGTAGACGATCACGACACTGATCACCATCATGATGATGAAGAACCAGAGCTTGCCCTGATTGATGTACTGCATCTCGGCCGTCACCGGCTTGGCGGCGACCGCCAGGGGCGAGAAGGTGTCGCCAGGACCAGCTGCGGCGATTGCGTACACATAGGTGACGCCCGCATCCACATTCTCGTCCAGGAATGAAGCCACGGAATACGGCACCGAACCGACTGGCTGATTCGCCTCGTAGTCGAAGTTGTCGGAGAAGCCAAGCTCGTAGCCCTGCCCCGCAGGTGTCTCGGCTCCACTTTCCAGACCGGCGCCCGTGGGCAGTATTTCCCTGTAGATCACATAGCCGGTCACCACCTGGGTGCCGTCATTCATCAATCCATCGTCAGGGGACAAGCTCCATGTCACCAATATCTGGCCACCGACGTCGTCCGGGACGTCTTCGGCAACCACGTTGGAGGGCCCTGACAGGGACAGCACCGCACCATGTGACATGGCGGGCTGCAGACCCAGCAGGACCAGGAGGAGAACCAGGGCTCGAAACATGCCGCTCACTCCTCGATCAGTTCCACATTGGCTCGTGGCACGATTGCCTTCTCTCCGGAGGGGAACGTGACCTCCAGAACGCGAGCTTTCGATCCGGAACCAAGAACATGTGGTTCGGCAGGCAGATCGGAGACCTTCCCGATCATGCCGAACCAGGGATCACGAATCACACGAAGAAGACGACCAGCTTCAAGCTGGCCTTCCTCGAATTGACCTTCATTGGCTGCAGGCGGCACCGATTCCAATGGAATGATGATTTCGGGCCGCATGACGCCCGCACGGATCTGCGTGGCACCGTTGATGGATGCCTCACGACCCTCGAACTCTCGGAGCATGGCGTGCGTCCGCTCGGCCATGGCGATTTCACCGAAGCCCTCGGTGACGATCACCGTGATGCCAAGATCCTCTCGGCCAGTGATGGCCACACCAAGGTCGTAGCCGAGGAGTTCCTTGAGATCCTGATCATCAATGCCACCGGAAATGATTCCAGCAGCCTTCACTTCACGTGCTCGACGGATGGCCTCGACCGTCATGCGGGCCCCGCCCACGATGATGCAGCCGGCCATATCCTCGGAAATCAGATCGGCAGTCAACTCCTGCTCATGCCCCGTTCCAACGACTCGAATACAGCCCTGAGTCTCGCCACCGACACCGAAGATGCCCTGCACATAGGCCACATCGGCCTCGACCTCGCACCCTTCACCCTCGGAGATACTGACCACCTGACCACTCATGTAGGCCTGAACCTGCACGGGCAGCGGGGCGCCTCGAATGATGACCTGACCGGTCACCGGCGAAACGGTCTCGACCGTCCCCTCGTATCTCGAGTTGATGGTGTTCTTGAACATGCCGAAGAGGCCCTTGCTCTGGGCGAGCGGCTCGTCAAGGGCAATCGCGTCGCCCTCCGCCTTGAGCATGCAGCCGACGACATCCGCTGGCGGCAGTGACATCTGGTTGGCCAGATTGATTGGATGGACATTGCCGGGAAGATTGGTTTCGGCAACCACATCCCCTGCATTGACCTGATCATTCATCTTCACTCGGACGTCACCGGAAATGGGCAGACGCCGCATGATGCGGTGTTTCTTGTGCCGAGTTACCAGCAATCCGGGGGTATAAGCCTTGGCCACGACAATGCTCCTGCTGGACGATCAGACGCCCACGGGTTCCGTTTCTTCCTTGTAAACGTCGAGGGCGTCAAGCCAACCCTGCACGGTCGTCTGGCAAGAGGATCGCTCCTCCGGAAGCGCCAGTGGCCGACCACGTCCATCAAGGATCAGGCCGACGGTACCACCGCGAACGGGTTTTTGCACTTTCTTGCCGGGACCCTCACCCAGATCGATGCCACGTGCTGGCGTCAGGGTGATCGTCGCGGTCTCGTGCTCTTCCAGAGGAAGGAGTTCCATCTGACCACCACGGATTTCACCGGATCCGGTTCGATCACCGGTCAATTCATATTTGAAGCAGGTCTTTCCGGGCTTGGGCTGGCCGGCTGCACAGACGCTTGTGCCCAGATAGACCAGACAGTCCCGATCGAACACCTGTTCGGCGGCCTTGGGATGGACGCTCGAAAGCACGCCCAGATGAGGCATCATGAAGATCGAGTCCTTGGCCAGCATGGTCACACCCTCGGGTTCGAAGGCATCGATCAGCATCATGGCCGTCTGGTGCATGCGAGGAGCGTGGCTGAGCACGCCGCCGGAGGCGACCAGGAGATCGAGTGTCATGTTGTTGACGATGGTCTGCCCGCTCGTCTGCTGACTGAAGGTGTCGCCGACCGTTCGCTGTTGCTGGACGCCCTTGAGCGTCGTCGCGAATTCCATGTGCTGCTTGTAGGCCAATCGCAACGCTTCACGGGCGACGGCCTGCTCGAACATCAAGGCTTCCCGGGTCTGGGGAATCGTCGTCGGCCGGATCATCTTGTTCTTCACATGGTTGCGAAGTTCCCGCTCGTTCATGTCGAAGGGGACCCAGCGGAGCACATTGGGCATGGTCGCTTCCGCGCAGACATTCGAGATCGAATAGGACATCCCGAGATTCGCGCTGACGGTCCGGTTGAAGGTCTCCTCGAACACGCTGAAGACGTCGGTAGTGGCACCGCCGATGTCGACACCAACGACATTGATGTCCTGCAGCTTGGCAACCGTCTGGAGAATGTCGCCCACGGCACCAGGTGTCGGCATGATGGGCGCACCGGTCCAGCTCATGAGCTTCTCATAGCCAGGTGCCTGTGCCATCACGTGCTCGAGGAAGATGTCGTGGATCTTGTCGCGAGCCGGACCGAGATTCTCACGCTCGAGCACCGGACGCAGATTATCCACGATCTGCAGGTCGAAACCGCCCTCGCTGAACACGTCGCTGACCGCATCGCGGGCATCCTCGTTGCCGGCGTAGATGATGGGCATCGAGTAGTCGCTGCCGAATCTGGGCTGGGGCTTGGCCGGGGCGACCAGCTCGGCGATCTGGACAACCTTGTCGGTCGTACCGCCATCCGTACCACCCGAGATGAGGATCATGTCGGGCCGGAGATCGCGAATACGTTGGATCTGATCATGCGGACGACGTCCATCGTTGGCGGCGATCACGTCCATGACGATCGAACCGGCGCCGAGCGCCGCACGCTTCGCACTGGCCGCGGTCATTTCGGCGATCACCCCCGCCACCATCATCTGGAGCCCGCCACCAGCCGATGAGGTCGAGATGTAGATGTCACATCCCTCCGTCTCGGTCGCGGGTGAGATGATTCGCCCGTCGTCGCCAACCAGACGGCGTCCAGCCAGTTCAGCGATTTCCGTCACCGAATTGACGACACCCATGGTGACGTCGGCAAATGGTTTTTCAACGGTCGTCGGAGCCTCACCACGATGGGTCTGGCGATACTCACCATCCACGTACTGGATGAGAATGGCCTTGGTGGTGGTACTCCCGCAGTCTGTCGCAAGAATGACCTTGATCTGGTCAGGATCGATGTTCGTCATCTGTATTTGGGTCCTGGGAAGCTTCGGGCAGTTGTTTGGATTCGGTTTCCTGGGCCTCAGGACCTACCCGGTCCCAGTGCTCTAATCGCTGGCAAAGATACTCTACCGACCCTCTCTGCTCAAGAAAGTTGGCAAACTCCTCGATTGTGGGCCCATCGAGAATCACCGAAATGATCGGCCTGAAGAAATGGATGGCCTGAGAGGCCATGAAGTTCAGAGGTCGGCCCATCTCGAGGGCCATGAGGGCCGGGAGGGTCATCCCACGCTTCACGACCGCCTTGCAGACTCGATCGCAGATTTCGGCCTGCCTTTCCGTGGGTTCCGCCGCACCCGGCTTGTCCACAGCGAAGGCATTTCTGATCTGATCCCGCCAGCTCATGCCTCGGCCCTCTCGATCGAGGCCATGGAGGACTTGATCCTCGGGATGATCTCCTCGCCTCGACCAGCGAACAGAACGCTGATGCCACGGCTGTCGAAGGCCCCGCCACGCTGGCGAGTGGACAGGTAGCCCCCGGAGGCATCGTGTGGAAACCGCTGAAGTTCCTGCCAGCGGATGCTCCGGGTTCCGATGGGATATCGAACCGCAATGCCATTGGAATCGATGCGATACCGGCTGGGCAGATAGAAGCGATTCAACATGAAGAACAGAAACAACATGGCGCCCCCACCAGCCAGTACACCGCCCAGGACATTGGGCACGGCCAGAGAGACCAGCCACCCTGTGGCCAGAATCACAACACTGGTCAGTACGGCACGCAAGGGCTGCTCACGCAGTGGATGCGCGGTCCATTCCAATGTTTCCGCCTGATGTGGCATTGCCTCTTCCGTCATCTCTATCCCCGTTGGAAACGATAGATCAGTGTAATCGGGCGAGGACTTGGCGGTTCGGTCGAGGACCGATTCCCCTTCAGGTCAACCTGTCCAGGCCGCCACAACGCCCGGAAGGATGCATTCGAGGACCTCGATGCGTTCCATCTCGATACCTGCCTGCAAGAGGCTGATCGCCCGGGACTCCAGAGAATCCGGCCAAGAGACCTGATGGACATTGATGCCGATCCCGATCACGGCCAGTTCGCCCGACTGCTCGATCAGCACACCAGCCAACTTTTGTCCATCCAGCAGGACGTCATTGGGGTGTTTCACCTCCAGACGCGAGGGCGCGGATGACTCCAAGGCGGCCACGATCGCGGCGGCGATGTCGATTGAGCGAGACGGCTCGCTGGTCTTGGGCAGACACAGGCTGAAGGCAAGTCCCTCCGAGCCGGTGTCCTCCCACGTGTTGCCTCGCTGCCCCCTGCCGGAGACCTGTCTGGAGGCCACGACGAGCGAACCGGCACCCATGGCACGAGCCATGTTCTGGGTACTGTCGCAGGAAAGTACGACACGCCCTTCACGAAGCGGTTCACCGATCTGAGCGACCAACGCCTCGACCCGATCGGGCCAGTGCGAGATGTCCGTCAACTGGGTCATGAATCCACTTTGATATCGAGCCCGATATCCACCATCGAGGCATGCCTGGTGACCGCACCCACCGCGATGCGATCAACACCCGATGCCGCCGCATGAGAAGCCGAATCCAGATCGATTCCGCCCGAAGCCTCGAGCAGGATGTTGCTACCCGAGAGATTGCGACGCTGAACGGCTTCGGCCATCTGCTCACTGGGCATGTTGTCCAGAAGCACGATGTCGACGAGCCCGCTCTCAATCGCAAGAACCGCATCGAGCTGTTCCAGGGTGTCGACCTCGACCTCGACGAAGGAGAGATCCGGCGTCGTTCTGGCTTCTCGAATCGCCTTTTCGAGATGTTCCTTCAGATCCGAGGCCCCGAGCCCCACCAGATGGTTGTCCTTGTAGAGGGCCGCATCATGCAGACCAAGTCGATGCAAGGTCACACCACCACAGGCCACTGCGTATTTTTCCCAGAGACGCAGGCCCGGCGTGGTCTTTCTGGTATCGCAAATGACCGCGGGAAACTCGTCTATCGCCTTCACGAAGCGTGCCGACATGGTGGCCACACCGCACAGACGGCCGAGTAGATTCAGGATCGTCCGTTCCGCTGCCAGGACGGAACGCCGCCCGCCTTCCAGTCGTCCGATGCAGGTGCCTGGCTTTGCCAATGCCCCCTCGGCCACATCGGCGTGCAAAACCACGCG
>MDTD01186435.1_pt1 | contig 10777 bp, 14 predicted proteins | sample 811221 | NCBI WGS metagenome assembly MDTD01 (sample SAMN05326646, study PRJNA326480) | marine metagenome | isolation source: seawater | place: Pacific Ocean: South West | collected 2011
AATTAGTTGAAGGCATATCAGCAACAAGCCAGAATTGCTGGCCATCTGTAGAATTTGATATTGGTGCAATCAATAATCTACTGAATAAATTTTTCCCCGCTGGTTTTTATTACAAGACTTTCATGTGGCCAAAGAGCTTTTGGTACAAAATTTATGAACCATTCATTAGAAAGGCCGCAGGATTAGGTATTGCGTCTATAAAAAAGGATAAAGAGAGGTATGAGCACAAATTTGAATATTGTGATTTATTAGTAACTGGCTCTGGACCGGCTGGTCTTGCAAGTGCATATGCTGCTGCAAAAAGTGGAGCCAAAGTTATCTTAGCGGAAGATAAACATAGATTTGGCGGATCACTTCTTATGGATGATGTAAGTATTGATAATTTATCTGGAAAAGACTGGGCAGATAAAATTGTTTCTGAACTTAAAGAAATGCCAAATGTAACAGTAAAAAATCGTTCACAAGTTTTTGGTTACTATGATCACAACATGCTCGTTATGTTTGAAAGAACAGGAGACCACCTTGAAAAAAAATCAGAATTTACACCAAGACAAAGGCTTTGGTATATAAGATGTAAAGAAGTAATACTTTCAACCGGATCAATCGAAAGACCAATTGTTTTTGGAAATAATGACACGCCGGGAGTCATGCTATCTTCAGGAGCAAAAGAATACATGAAAGTTTATGGAGTACTTGTTGGAAAAAAACCAATTATATTTACAAACAATGATAGTGCTTATGAAACTGCTATAGAATTTAAAAATAATGGAGTTGATCCATTAATCTTAGATACAAGAAAAGAGCAAGCTTCAGAATTAATTAATGAGGCGAAAAACATGGGTATTAAAATTAAATTTAATCATGCTGTTGTTAGAGCAAATGGTTACAAAAAAGTAAAATCAGCAGTCATTGGTGAATTATCAGAAGATAAAACAGAATATAAAAACACCAATAAGGTAGAATGTGATTGTATTTGTGTTTCTGGATTTTGGACACCATCAGTTCACCTAGCATCACAATCAGGAAATAAATTAAAGTTTAATCAAGAAATTGATGCTTTTATACCAGATAAATCAAAACAAAATGAAATAACAGTTGGAGCAGCAAATGGAAACTTCACACTGAATGATACTTTAAATGCTGGGTATAATGCTGGAAATAATATTTCTAAAAAATTATATAAAAAGGATACTGATATTCAAATTCCAAAAGTAACAGAAAAACAACATAAAGCTCATGACAAGTTTTGGTGCGCGCCATTAACTAATAATATAAAAGCAAAAAGATTTGTTGATTTTCAAAATGACGTATCCGTTACAGATATAGAAATTGCTTTAAGAGAAGGTTATAGATCAATCGAGCATGTCAAAAGGTATACCACTCTTGGAATGGCAACTGACCAAGGAAGAACGAGCAATCTAAACGGACTTCAATTAGTTTCAAACATTGAGAATAAAATTGTCCCTGAGGTTGGTCACACAACGTTCAGACCACCCTTTACACCTGTAACCATAGGGACAATAGTTGGAAGAGAAGTGGGAAAACATTTTTTGCCAACAAGATTGACACCGATGCACAGCTGGCATGTAAAAAATAATGCTGTGTTTGTTGATGCTGGAGCTTGGAAAAGACCAAGGTACTATAAAATTGAAAATGAAACAATGCTAGAAGCCGCTAACCGCGAAGCAAAAAATGTAAGAGAAAAAGTGGGTATTTGTGATGTTACAACTTTAGGTAAAATTGATGTTAAAGGTCCTGATGCAGCCGAATTTTTAAATAGAGTATATACCAATGCTTGGATGAAACTTCCAATCGGTAAAGCAAGGTATGGAGTAATGCTTAGAGAAGATGGCATAGTAATGGACGATGGAACAACCACAAGAATTTCAGAAAATCATTATCATATGACCACAACAACTGCACAAGCAGCAAATGTATTATCTCACTTAGAATATTACCTTCAAATTGTTTGGCCAGAATTAAATGTAAATGTAGTTTCAACAACAGAACAGTGGGCAGGCGCAGCACTAGCAGGACCTCGGTCAAGAGATGTTCTGGCAAAATTATTTCCAAATTTAAATGTTACAAATGAGTCTCTGCCATTTATGGGATATGTGGAGGGAGATCTATTTGGTGTACCAGCAAGAATTTTTAGAATTTCTTTTTCAGGTGAACTTGCTTATGAAATAAACGTTCAATCGGACCATGGATTATTTATGTGGGAAAAGATGATGGAAATTGGTAAAGAATTTGGAATTCAACCATATGGAACAGAAGCATTATCAACATTAAGAATTGAAATGGGCCATGTTGCAGGCCCGGAACTTGATGGAAGAACGATACCTTACGATGTTTCTCTTGAAGGAATGGTTTCAAAGAAAAAAGATTTTATTGGAAAAAGATCTTTATCAAAATCAGCCTTTAATGAAACTGATAGACAAAAAATTGTTGGACTTGTGCCAACAGATAGAAAAACAAGCATTCCCGAAGGATCACATCTTGTTATAGACAAGAATGCAAGCTTGCCAAATCCAAAATTAGGACATGTATCTTCTTCTTGCTGGAGTGTTGAAAATAATAACCCTTTTTCTTTAGCAATTTTAAAAGATGGAAAAAATATGATTGGAACAAAGTTATTTGCAGTATCTCCATTAAAAAATAAATCTATAGAGGTTGAGGTAATTTCATCTCATTATGTTGATCATGAAGGAAAGAGAGTAAGATCGTGAGCAGTATTTCATCTTTAAAGGATATTCACAAACCAGGATTGTTTGGTGATCATAGTAATAAAAATGAAGAACAAATAATCAAAATAAAAGAAATTAAAAATATAAATTTGTTTCAAATTGTAAAATATAAAAATTCTAAAGAAAATATTTCAAACTATAAAATAGATACACTTAATTTATCTAATACTCTTAAAACATCAAATAATTCATCCACAAGAGTCATTTGGATGGGACCAGATAATTGGTTTGTTTTTTCGTTAAAAGATATAAGCGAAGATCTAAAAAAATTTAGTGATACTGATTTTGCAATTACAAATCTTTCCCATTCTAGATCGATTATTCAGATTGAAGGTAAAATGGTATACGAAGTTTTAAAAAAAGGATCCCCATTAGATGTTGGCAAATTAAAAGCAGATGATTGTGCTAATACGGTCTATAATGGAATTACTATAACTTTAGATTTTATTTCTAATGACCCTAATATAATTAGGATTTTTGCTTTGAGAAGTTTTGGGGAGTCATTATACCATTCTATTACTGATGCTAGTTTAGAATTTGGTTATAAGTCAATTTAATTATTTAGCCCCTAATTTTAAATTCCTTGGAATTGCTATATCCATCAATTTTGGATCTGGTAGATTTAAATTATTCATTATTTTTGCATATTCATCAGCAGATTTTACCTGAAGTCTTGGATTATTTTTTTTTTCATTTTCAATTGTACTAAAAAAATTTCCATTATAATCATGTGCTGGATAAATTTTAGTTTTATCAGGAAGTTTCAATAATATGTTAAAAATTGAATTATAAGAGTCATAAGGGTTTCCATTTTGAAAATCAGTTCTGCCGGTCCCTCCTATTAAAAGAGTATCTCCTGTAAAAACTTTATCATCTAATATGAAACTAAAACTTTCGTAGGTATGTCCTGGTGTATAAATTGCTTTAAGTTTAAAGTTATCTATAGCAATCTTTTCTTGGTCTTTTACCTTTATTGACACTACATCTGCAGGTGTTCTATCACCCATAACTGTTTCGCAATTGGTTTTCTTTTTTAGTTCAGACATGCCTGTTATATGATCTGCATGAATATGAGTATCTATTACTTTTACTAGTTTTAAATTAAGTTTATTTAATATTTGAATATAATTATCAACATGTTCTAACACTGGGTCAATAATTAATGCCTCTCGACCAATTCCAGATGAAATCAAGTAAGTATAAGTGGATGAAGTTCTGTCAAAAAGTTGCTTGAAAATCATAATTCATATTATTCATATTTTTAAATTAATAAAGATATTGTCCAAAGTAGGCATATTTATTCTTTCGCTATTGAGTTGAATCTCAAAATATGTATTAATTTTGAAGGGAATGAAAAAATTATTTTTGGGTATATTTTTAATTACTTTTTTAACTGGCTGTTTACAAAGTACAGCAATGGTTGGTCCAACAATGACACTAGTTTCAACAGGAAACTTTGGGCATGCTTTTGGAACTTACTTAACTAATCAAGCAGTACAGAAGGAAACAGGTTTACAAACACATGAGCTAATAGTCAAAAAGGTAGAAGAACAACAAATAAAGCAAAAAGATAACAAAATTAATAAAGAACTATCAACAATGTTAGAAAAAAATATCGAAAATAAAAAATTGGTTATTTTGTTACAAAATAATATTAAAAAGACAAGAAAAATAATAAATTCAAATTAACTTTAGTTTTATAAGATTTTTTTGATTTGTTTCTTTACACCATAATTCATAGCTTTCACACACTCTCCAAAGATGATCAAATGCTCTTTGAGAAATATCCAAAGGGAAGTGACTTTTTGCATAATATAAATCCGGAAACTCTATAAGCTGTTTTATCATTGAATCTTTTTGAATTTCTAAAAGTCTTATTGTTTCCAAAGGAATTTTTTTTCCAGTTTTTTTGTCTATAAAATTATTTTTTTTTAAATCATTAAACCATAGATCATGGAATTTTCCTGAGCTAATTTTCTTATATATTTTTGACCCAATAAATCTTTCAAATGCCTCAACATTATTTATATTATTTTCTTTTTTAATTTTAAGTACTTCGAAATAAATAATTTCAGCAACATGAAGGATATATGGTTTTTCGATATTTTTACTCATATTTTATATTTTTTTAGAATAATAGCACGAGTTTTGATCTATTTTATAGTGCGCAAAAGGTTCACAAACTTTAAAACCTGCTTTCTCAAACAATTTTCGCGCAGGTTTAAAAAAATTTCCAGCTCCTGTTTCTATACTGATTTTATTTATTCCATTTTTTTTTGCCTCGATAACTAAATGATTTAATAGCTTTATTCCGTAACCCATGTTTCTAAATTCATCAGCAATTCTGATTGATTTAAATTCACCATGATATTTTTCTAAAAATTTTAATGCACCGCAGCCGATAAGCTTCTCATCTTCCCAAATACTATAAAATTTTATACTTGGAATTTTTAAGCCCTCTATATCAAGAACATGCGTACTTCCCTCAGGTGAATTTGCTCTTAATTGGTAAAAATGGTATTGTAAAAGAGTATTTACTCTTGGATTATCAAAGTTGTTTTCTATGGATTTCATAAATCTGAAAAACATATAATCTAAAAATAAATTAAACAAAGAATTTTTTTATGTGTGGAAGATTTGTTGTTACCAATCCAGTTACAAAAACTAAAGGAATTGTAAAAACTGCAATTAAAGTAGAGGATATTGAAAATTACAACGCACACCCAACACAAAATTTACCTGTTATTAAAAAATATACAAATGGAAACACGCTAGAGTTGCTTAAATGGGGCATTGTTCCATCTTGGTCAAAACAAAAAGATTTTAAACCACTTATAAATGCGAGACTAGAAACGATAGATGAAAAAATTTCTTTTAAAAAACATATTAAAATTCATAGGTGCATTGCAGTTGCTGATGGATTTTATGAGTGGAAAAGAGATGGCAAGGAAAAAAAACCATTTTACTTTTTAAGAGATGACAAAAAAATGATATTCATTGCAGGAATTTATGATGAAAATCAGTTTTGTTTAATTACCGAAAATGCTTCAAAAAATGTAAACGAAATTCATCAAAGACAACCTGTAATTTTAAATGAAAAGGATATTAATAATTATTTGAACCTACAAATTGATGGGTCAAGTTTTTTAAAGGAAGCAATTAAACCTACTTTAAAATTTTATGAAATTTCAAAAGATGTAAATAAGCCTTTGAATAATTCGATATCTTTAATACAAAAAATAAATTAATTAAAAATTAAAATTAATGAGGACATTTATGCCCTCATTAAATTTTTTTTAGCTTTTTAATATATTAAGTGCTTTCTTTAAAAATATTTCAGACATCTCATGACTTCCTTCGTCATGTGCCTTCTTACCTTTATCTCTTAAAGTTTTGATCTCTTGAATTTGAGCAGCAGTCTTACCATTTGCTTCTGCTGTTTTTAAAAGCTCATCTACTTCTCCCCAAAGCATTGGGCAAGAATAAGCAAATGCAGAAGTTGTAAATAGTACAAAAGCTAATGTTGCTATTATTTTTTTCATTTTTACCTCACAAAGTATGCACTTAATCACCAAAATAGTAATTTTAAGGCTAAAGTTTGTCGCAGTTTAAATCTTGAGTTAAGTATTATTGTATCATTTCAACCTGAAAGGATAAAAATGTCTAAAGATAAAAAAGAAGTAACTTTTGAAATATATCCAGATATGGAAAAGTTATTAGATAAGATCGTTGATGATTACAACCTACCAGACAAATCTAAAGCTATCAGAATATTATTAGATTATGTTGATGAAAAAGACTCTGAGTGGGATGATATGTTTGCTACAACTAGATGCAACAGATGCTAATTTAAATTTTCATTATTTTTAATACTTCGATTGTCGTTTTTATTTTCTATTGAATTTTTTTTCCTTTCATCAAGTATGTTAGCAAATTTATGGTTTACATCTCTATGTCCAGCTTCGTCATCTCTTATAACTCTAACCACATCTTTTAAAGTCGAATGTAGAGGTAAATTCCAATAATTAATTGCAATATCAGGCGCAGGTTGGTCTTTTATTTTTCCACTTTCTAGCTCATTCAAATAATCAGTATAGCTTATTACTGCTTCCTCTTCAAAATAACCTACAATTCTATGTGCAGTTCGAGGTGAAACCAAATAAATAAACAAATACATTATTATGAATATAAACTGAGCAATCATTATTATACCTCTTTCAATCAAAGTTGGTTTTGCAACTTCAATGAATGTCATAAGGTGCATTCTTTCATTAGCTGCTTCATCTAAAAGTATTTTAATCCAACCTTTGTCATCCTCCATTTTCCTTAAGGATTTTAGATGTAATAACATTCCACCGACCATACCTGGAACTGCCGCAACTGTTTCTAATACAACAGCTCTATGACCATATCTTTTTTTAAAAAATGTGTCAGCTAAAAACCTCAAAAATTTTGTAAACCCAAGTGCTACTCGATCACTTAGATTTTTAACCTTATAATGTTTTTCTAAATTATCCATATTACTAATATGGATATTTATTTCCGAATTTCTATTATTAGATGGTGACTAATAATAAATATTGCTCCTTTAGAGGTTGTAAATTCACAGTTATTTTATGCGACAATCTTGTATGGATATTAAATAAATATCATCATTAAATACAACACATGTTTATTGCTATGAATAGGTTTAAAATTGTTCTAGGTAAAGAACAAGAGTTTGAAACAGTGTGGAGGAATAGGGATACCCACTTAAAAGATGTTGTAGGATTTCAAGAATTTCATTTAATTAAAGGTGAAACAAATTCAGAGTTTTCATTATATGCATCTCATAGTGTGTGGAATTCAAAGGAAGATTTTTTAAATTGGACTAAGTCAGAAGCATTTAGATTAGCACATAAAAATGCAGGAAAGCACAAAGATTTGTACCTTGGCGCCCCAAACTTTGAAGGATTTGAAGTTGTAATTTAGATTATGTTACAACAAATTAGTATTTATCTAACAAGTATAATTTTGGGTATTATGCTTTTCTTTTCTTTTGTAGTTGCACCAGTGACTTTTACAACTTTAGATGAAGTAAATGCAAGAAAATTTATTAGAAAGATATTTCCCTACTACTACAATGTTAATTTAGTTATAAGTTTTTTAGTTTTAGTTTTTTTTATAACTCTTAAAATCTTTTCATTAAACTTTTATCTAATTTTAGCAGTAACATTATTATTTGCTTTATCGAGTTTTGTATTAATGCCATTGATTAATAAGTACAGAGATGAAAGCAAAGAAAAAAAATTTAAATATTCTCATTTTATTTCAGTTGTAATAAATTTTTTACAAATGATATTTTTAGTCTTAATTTTAATTTAAATAAATATTTTTCTTTATAAAATATTTTCTAATAAATCCACTTGTCCTATTTTAAATATAATAGCATCATCAGAACTGTATCCAAATTGATTAGCTGAATCCTTAAATCTTTTTGCTGGTTCTTGTATTGGTTCTAGCGATAGTACAACAGTCCCCCAATGCATGCCTAACATTTTTTTACTATTCAAATCGCTGCCTATCTGAAGAGCTTCTTCTGGGTTTGTATGGTATATAGATTTATCTTTCACAGGTGCCATTGGATAAAAATTATATGCACCGATATTTATTAACGTTAAGTCAATTGGCCCATATTTTTTTCCAAGATCTTTATAAATATTTCCATAGCCAGTATCACATGCAAAAAAAATTTTTTTTCTTTTATATTCAATTAAAAAACTACCCCAGAGAGTTTTATTTGTATCCCACAAACTTCTTTTTGACCAATGTACAGCTGGTAAAAAAGTAACTTTTAAATCATTAATTTTGATCGCATCATACCAATCCATTTCAGATACATCTCTATAACCTTTACGTGTAAAATATTTGCCCAATTTTAAAGGCGTAAGAACTTTAGCTTTTTTATGTGGAAATTTTTGAATTGTTCTTATGCACAAGTGATCATAATGATTATGTGTAAGCAAAAATAAATCTATCTCAGGTAATTCATTTAATTTTAAAGCTGGATCTACAAATCTTTTAGGGCCAAATATTAGTGGACCCATATTTTTTTCAAATACAGGGTCAGTTATAATTGTTGTTTTTCCTAATTTTATTAAAAATGTAGCATGTCCTATCCAAGCGATATAATTATCGTGTTTATATTTATTTAAAGCACTTAATACATCCTCCTTTTTTACAACATGATCATCAGGAACTGTAATATCTAATTTTTTCTTTTCCTCATTAAATATTTTAAAACTCCAATTAAAAGAAGAGTCTCTAACAGGTGAACCTTCTGGATTTCTAAATGTTCCATCAGACTGATGATGATATGGTCTTGTATCCATTGATAACAAATTATTTGACTAATTAAATAAAATAAATAAAAAATAATTTTGTCACGTGTTTACTTATGAATTATAGTTAAATGACCCATTTTTCTATTTACTTTGATTTCTTTTTTTCCATAATCAAAAAAAAATTCATTATCAGAATATTTTTTCGATCGGTATGAGACAATTTCTTCGCCAATAATATTAATCATTTTTGCATTATATATTTTTTTTAACTCTTGTCTTTCCAAGCCACATATTGCTCTTATGTGGTTTTCAAATTGACTAATGTTATATGAATTTATTGTTAAATGTCCTGAATTATGGACTCTTGGGGCAATTTCATTGACATATAAATTATCATTTTTATCTATAAAGTATTCTACACATATTGTTCCTATATAATCTAAATCGTCTGCAATTATTGACGCCCAATCTTTTGCTTTTAATAAGATTTTTTCATCTATATCAGCTGGTATTTTTGAATATTTTAATATCTGGTTTTCATGTTCGTTTTCAATTGGTTCATAAACCGAGTGGATAGAGTGACCAAATCTAGTCAAAATAATTGAAAATTCTTTTTTTAAATTTATCATTTTTTCAAGAATATACTCTTGAGAAAAGTCGATATTCAGATTCTCTAAATCTGAGGGGTTATTTAATTTGTATTGCCCTTTTCCATCATAACCAAGTCTACAAGTTTTAAGAAGCCCAGGAATTAATTTTATATTTGCATTAAGATCAGATTTTTCTTTTATTGAGACATATCTAGTGGTGCTTATATTACACTTATTAACAAAATCTTTTTCGTATAGTCTGTGCTGCACTATTTTATTTACAGATGGTTTCGGTTTAACTTCTTTGAACTGATTGATTAAATCTAAAGTTTCATAAGGAATATTTTCGAACTCATAAGTCACTAAGTCTACTTTATTAACAAATTCTTGTATTTTCTTTTTATCTCTGTAATTACCAAAAATGAAATCATTAGCATAAATTTGGGCTGGTGCGTCTTTATCATCACAATAAATAACTGTGTTTATATTTATTTTTTTTGCGCCCAAACATAATAAACTTCCAAGTTGACCACCACCCAAAATTCCAACGGTTAGCTTTGACATAATTTATTATTTAGGTTTTTTCTTAACTGATTTGGTTTGTTTAGATCTTATTTGTTTTAATTTTAATTTAATTTTTTTACTACTAACTGCTAAAATAGATGCTGCATATAAAGCAGCATTTATTGCACCATCTTTACCTATAGCAACCGACCCTACAGGAATTCCCTTGGGCATTTGAACTATAGATAATAAACTGTCCAATCCTTTTAATTTCTTACTTTCAATTGGAACACCAATTACTGGTATATGAGATATGGCAGCTACCATGCCGGGTAAATGTGCAGATCCACCAGCCCCAGCAATTATCACTGAAATATTATTTTTTTCAGCATTTGTGGAAAATTCGAACAATCTTTTAGGCGTTCTATGAGCAGAGATAATTTTTGTTTCAAATTTAATTTTTAAACTTTTTAGAATCTTTTCAGTATATTTCATAGTTGCATAGTCCGATTGACTGCCCATAATGATTGAAACTAAAGGTTTATTTTTTTGAGGCATTTTATTCATTTAATAGCAAATATTTTTAATCTAATATACCTTTAATAATATGAAT
>MDTD01002834.1_pt1 | contig 10776 bp, 3 predicted proteins | sample 811221 | NCBI WGS metagenome assembly MDTD01 (sample SAMN05326646, study PRJNA326480) | marine metagenome | isolation source: seawater | place: Pacific Ocean: South West | collected 2011
AATGCCGCATTAATAATTGCAATGCCCTTTATTCTGTTTCTGATATTGAGACTCATATATCTGGTTAACACAAATGAAGATTGGCAACCAAATTACGATTTCATGCGTGAGGCCAGCGGCATCCCAGTAACCAATTGGCCATGGCAAATAGACTCAACCTATGACTCTCGCTGGTTAGCTTACAGGGCAGTTGTGATAAATTCTGCCAGAGTTACATTCCTGAGTATCGTTCTCTGCACTATGCTGGGAATTTTCATTGGAATTTCAAGACTATCGAATAACAGGCTAGCATCAATTTTGGCAACTGCTTATGTCGAGCTATTCCGCAATTTGCCCCTCGCAATCCTCCTTTTCTTCGTCTCTAATCAAATCAGGAACTGGGCACCGCCGGTGTCTGAGGAGGTTTTCATACTCGACATGATTCTTCTTACCAAAGAAGGGCATTGGATTCCCGGGATTTCGCCTGTAAACGTCCTGATCGCTGTAGCGGTAATAGGTGCTACAAAGGCATTTACAATCTACCTAGACAGGGATGGGGTTGACGACTCCGACGAGGCGGTAGTAAGGAGAGCTGTGATTTGGTGTCTGGCCTCAGTTGTTGCGTTTGGAGTAATTGCATCGAACTTGAATACTCCAGAGTTGATAAAGCCCAAATTAGACTCTCCCGCTGGGTGGTATGTATTGGAGGGCACTGGTTTCAGCGTTTCTAATCCATTTGTTTACATGGTCGTAGGCCTCACTCTTTTCACAGCAGCCGTTGTAGCAGAAATAGTAAGAGGGAGCGTACAATCCCTGCCAAAAGGACAGGTCGAGGCAGCGTTGTCACTCGGTCTCTCCCCCTTTCAGAGGCTGAGGCTCGTGATCCTGCCACAAGCTCTGAGGAGCATGGTCCCACTCCTAAACAGCCAATACATGAACGTCTGGAAAAACTCGAGTTTAGCCATAATTGTGGGCTTTAGCGATATCTTCAACGTCGTTACAGTGTGGATGAATAATGTCGGCAAACTAGTTCCATTGTTCATTCTGCTTTTGATAACCTATCAAATCGGGAGTCTAATTATTTCTGCATTCATGAACGCTTACAATTACAGGGTTACCAAGGTGAAGATATGAGCGAGAATCCGGATTATTCTGATGAGGTTCAAGATGGGGCCAGCCCACCACTATCCGCAGAACTGGACTCTGTTGGCAAAGGCCTCAGAGAACAAGAAAATGCCCTTTCCCTGTTAAACACAATCGAAGAATCTGTCTCGGGGAAACCGATAAAATGGACTGATCCCAACCACAATCTAGTAACCTCAGCATTACCACTTTTGATCGCTATCACCATAACACTAATTTCAACTTTTGAGAAGTACAACTCCACTATTTCTTCTGTGAGTATTAACGAAATAGCATATTTAGCAATCTTTGGCATTACTACGTTTATTCTATGGTGGGTTCCATTGCTTACGGTATTCAAAGGTTCGATTTTGAAATCTTTTGGTACCGCATTCCTCGGAATAATCGCAGCAGTCTCGATTTATTCAGTGTTCAACTGGATTTTCCACTTCCTTCTGATAGAGGCGGACTGGGGAATTGTATTGGCTGGCAGGGTTCAGCTATTTGCAGGACACGATATGAACTACATGATGTCCGTAGAAGGCCAAATTAGCCAGACTTGGAGACTTTGGATTATATTGGGCATTGCAACGACACTAATATCTGCTGCATATGGTACATCGGAAATTCCTAGTAAAACATTTTTCGGATACGCCGTATTCATCACGATGGTAATTATCAGCTTCACTTGGTACCCTGAAAATAGAAACTACGATGCGGACGCACCAATTTCTAAGTTCGCAATGATAGCTCTACTAGGATCAGGGGTTTTCTCCTCATCTAGAATATACTGCAATAAATCCGAGGAATTCCAAATAAATAAACTCAGGACCTACTTATCGGTGTCAGCTGTTATCGCATTCTTTGTTTCAATATACGTGATGGATCCGCCCGATTTCATCGTTGAGAGAGGTTTAGCGGAAAGCGGCGTCGAGCCGATGATGTGGGGCGGATTATTCGTCAACCTCATCCTAGCAACCGCGGGTGGCGTCATGGGCCTCGGAATAGGCGCAGTTCTCGCTTTCGGTAGGCAGAGCGAAATTCCGATTTTCAAGTGGCCGTCGGTTGCCCTGATTGAAATCGTTCGGGCCGGGCCAATGATCGCTTGGCTATACTTCGCAAAATACCTGCTAGGCGGAGTTATGGAGCCTTTCTCGTCCGCTGACGTCATTATGAGGACACTTCTGATGTTCTCATTCTTTGGCGGAGTGTATACGGCCGAGATACTAAGAGGGGGAATGCAATCTGTTAGAACTGGGCAAATAGAGGCGGCAACAGCACTTGGCTTGTCTCCCCTTCAGATAAAACTCACAGTGATCCTTCCAAATTCTGTACGAACAACACTCCCATCATTGGTAAGCCTACTCATCGGGCTATGGAAAGATACTACTCTTATTTTCATAATTGGCGTATTTGATTTTTACAAGGTAGCCGCAGACTTGCCTACTTCTGATTTGGAATTCGCTCTTAATATCCTGGAGCCGCTGTACCTCGCAGGGTTTGTGTTCTGGATCATTGCATATTACCTATCTCGACTATCCCTAGGAATAGAGAAAAAGTTAGGATTAGGAAATACCACCGGAGGAGAAATAACATGAAAGACGCGAACGAAAATGAAATCATAAAAACAAAAGGAGTGAAAGTGAATTTCGGGGACTTCTGGGCCTTGAAGGGAATTGACATTTCTGTAGGGAGGGGTGAAATTATTGTAATTCTCGGTCCATCAGGCTCAGGAAAATCAACTTTCATCAGGACCTTGAACAGGCTACAACCCCATAGTGCAGGGACCGTTGAAATAGATGGTATTGAAGTCAATGATGATACAAGCGTTTCGGATCTCAAGTATATCAGATCAGAGATCGGTTTCGTGTTCCAACAATTCGAGCTATTCCCCCATCTAACAATTATGGAAAATATAACCCTCGCGCCAATGAAAGTTAAGCGCCTTTCCAAAAAAGAAGCAGAGGAGATAGCGATGAATCTGCTAGAGAGAGTGGGAATACCGGAACAGGCACAAAAGTATCCCAGCGGACTTTCAGGCGGGCAGCAACAGAGGGTGGCAATTGCCCGAGCATTAGCGATGGACCCCAAAATTATGCTATTCGATGAACCAACATCTGCACTTGATCCTGAGATGATCAAAGAGGTACTCGATGTGATGATCGACCTCGCAAAAAGGGACATCACGATGATCGTGGTAACTCACGAGATGGGGTTCGCGAAGGAGGTAGCAGACCGATGCATCCTGTTCGATGAGGGGGAGCTAGTGGAGGAGAACACCCCGGAGGAATTCTTCTCAAACCCCAAACACGACAGGACGAAGGCGTTCCTGGAGCAGATTCTCTAGGACTCCGATGGTTTCCATTGAATACTAGATTTGCCTCGGGTCGCCATGACCGGTCTGCGATGTTTCCTGAGGTCGAAGATACACAGGGCCACGGTAACGGAGGCGGACTTGAACTACGTCGGCTCCGTCTCCATTGACTCCGACCTTCTTTCCGCTTCTGGAATAGCACCATGGGAGAGGGTGCAGGTAGTGGATCTGACCAATGGCTCCCGCATCGAAACCTACGCCATCGAGGCACCCGGCGGTTCAGGGGAAATCCAGATCAATGGAGCGGCTGCGCACCTGATTCGGCCTGGCGACAAAGTGATAATCATGGCCTACGAGTTCCTCACCCGAGAGCAGACCGACGCCCACGAACCGATCATCGTCCACGTGGATAAGGAAAACAGAGTAACGAGTCTGGGTTAGGTCCTACCTATCAAATCCATTACACAACTCGAGAAAAATGGAGGGATTCATTTCACCGGTAGAACACTCATAAACCCAGTCCGTCCCGTGCACTCATGCCTAGCCCCGGCCATGAAAGATTACTGCCAATTTTTATGTCGATACTGATGCTGTCAACCCCCGCCCTGACGTACGAAACAGGACGGATGAACGCGGAATGGCTCGACTTCGAAGAGCTCGATGAAGGGCCCAGTGAACCCCTCTTCACCCAGGGTGCCACCGCCACCTCCGATTGTGATCTCAACAACGTGACGATTACAGAGGTTTACCACTACACCGACGACTGGATCGAGGTCCACAACTCGGGTAGCTCCTCGTGCGACCTCGGCGGCTGGCACATCAGGGACGACGACACGACATCTGGGATGGTTGTCGACAATTGGACAAACATCACCGCCGGCGAATTCATGCTGTTCGAGAGCGCGCAGGGAGACTTCTCTTTCGACATCGGAAACTCCGACTCCATCCTCGTCTCAACAAGGAACGTATCAACAGAGAACGCAATCGCCGTCACCACCCTGGACTACTACGGGAGGGACAATGAGGGCTACAACACGAACAGAGATGGATCATGGGAGCTTTGTGACGGGGTATGGGACTACAACGAACCCGACGAGATGACTCCCAACGCCACCAACGCTTGTGCAGGCGAACCGCTCGTCCTGTCCACTCTGGATCAGAACGGTAATTGGGCGGACAACCCCGAGACGATTGCCAATGGGAGATCGACCTTGGGGTGGAACACGTCCAACCTAGAGCAGGGGCAGTCCTACTACCTCTACTACTCATGGTCCTCCGACCTAGGGAATTCACACAGCAAAGGAATCAACTTCAACGCCACTGGCTCATATATCGAGTTTGAACTTAGCTCCCACCCCCAGTGGACCTGCGAAATCAGGGTGGACGCCTATGTCCAGAACCAATCAAGCTACATCACGATAGAATACTTCGACGAGTACCTAGACGTGGACTGCGACGAGGAAATCACATGGTTCGACCTAATTGAGGACGTGGCCGGAGGTACCAGCGACGTCGAAGACGGCGATGACGTTGGGACCGGGCCGATGTCCGGAGTCGTAGGGATGAGGCGGGGAAACTACGATAGAACCTACAGGACGACGTATGTGGTAAGCTTCGATGGGGAAGTGGCATCATTCGGGGATAAAACCTGCGACTTCGGTGAAAGAATATGCCGTCCCGACTATGATATCGACATCCCAGCTAGCGTATGTGAAGTTGAATTCAAGGTGACTGCATGGGTCCTCACCACAGCAAAATGGAACGAAGTCGGGGAGCAAACCTGGGATCTGTCGGGTTCGTGCGACTCCCAGTCCAGCCACGATACTTCCCCCCTCTCGCTCTATGCCATGGTCGACGACGCGGCAGGGGGCCAGTCATGGCAGAAGGTGGCCGACGATGATGGGGTCAACCAAGTCCTGAACATGTCCTCGTCGAGAACGCAGGCCTTCTACTGGGACATAGACGGAACTGTGAACGGCACAGATGTGAGGCTGTACTTCTACTACGAGGGATCCGAGGTCATGGACGAATACTTCTCCTACGACGGGCAACCCATCTTCTGGAACGCCTCGGTCGCAGAAACGGAGTGCAATCCGTACGTCTACGCCTACCTGTTCCACGAGCTCCCCGATGGCACAAACCAACAAATGGGCTCCTTCTCCGAACACTTCAGCACCGACTGCGAGGACTGGGGGGACGTCGGCCTTCACGTCCACAACATGACCTACACGGGAACCGACACCAACAACGGGACCAATGACATGATTTGGAACCTATCAGACCTCGAGGTGGGCGAGGAATACCTCTTCGAGTGGTTCACGTACCGCTCCTCCTCCTACACTGCGAGCGGGGAGGGCTCGGTGTACGGAGAGTACTACAACAGCACCACATTCACGGCGACATCCAACTACACCCATATCAACTGGACCCTGGAAACTCCCGGGTCATGGTGCGACCTAGACGTCAACGGGTACCTCTACTCAGACTTCGACACCTCCCAAGAATGGTGGGATGAGGACCAGTCTGACGATGTGAAGTGGACCACGGTCGAAAGCAACGGGCACGACCTAAACCCGACCTGTGACGGAACCGAAGTAGCCCCGTACGAACCGGTCAGCCTGCTGCGCCTGAACGAGACCGACGTTTGGGTCGAGGTCGACAATTCGACAAACCTCTCGGTCGGCATCCACACCATGAGGTGGGAGGTCAGCGGAACCAGCGATGAACATCCGCTTAGGCTCCACACCAGGCACGAGACCATGCTCAACAGCAGCTACCTCAACTCTTACCACTGGGAGGACGGCGATTTCACCCTCGATTGGGAGCTCCCAATATCATCGTGGTCTTGCGACATAGACTTCGAGTTCGATCTCGACCTCCAGACCATCGCCTCGGGGACCTACCGTATGGACCACGAGACGGGGGACCCGTCCATAGCTGGGCCGTGCGGCGGAGGCTACGATATCTCCGAAAACGAAGACCCCGTAGATTTCACGGTCTCCATAATCAGGACCGATGGGGATGCCGATGACCTCGACGAGGTTCAGGAACTCCACGAGGGGGAGAACACCTTCAGGTGGGAGGTCGAAGACTCCGTGGAAGGCCACTTCCACTCTGTCTGGATGTACCTGTGGTACAATGGAAAGATACAACAGACCCACTCCACCACCTTCCTAGGCGACTCGCAGGACGCCTCTGGCGATTGGGTTGCCTCCATCGACGAGGACGCCTGCGACATACGCCTGTTCGCCGAGATGAGCATCAGGGAATACAATGGCTGGCACGAGGAGTCAATCACCGAGCACTTCGGGTTCTCGGGCAACACCACAGACTGCGACTATGAGGGCTCGCAGGTGACGCTCTCAGTCTTGGATGACAGCGGATCGTGGGTAGAAAGCCCGGACTTCCTCGCAACTGGGAACAACCAGATAAGGCTCAACATCGGTCACATCTCGCTGCCTGAGAACTACTCCTACTACATCCAATCCCAGATAGATGGGACAGGAGTCTCCTCAGTATCCACGCACGGCTACTTCAACATCGGCACCCCCTCATTCCATGGATATTCCAGCCACAACGAATACGATGGAGGGGACGTCTACTACAACTTCACCGTCGCGGAATGGACCTGCACGGCCTCCGCATATGTCCGCATATACATCATATCGAACGACGGGGGCTGGCACACGGCCGCCACGATGCCTACCAGGTACTACCAGAACAGCGATTGCGATCCTATCGGGGAACTCTCGCTATCCAGATACGAGGACGGCCATTGGGAGAATGGCCTCCAGAACGACTGGGAGATCCAAGAGGGCGTCACGGACCTATACTGGAACATGACGGACCTGAATGTAGGGGAGAGGTACCAGCTGCATTTCTACGCCTACACAGACGGTCAAATCTACTACTCCCATGGCTCCGGGGAAACCTGGTACGCGGACTCAGATAACAAGTCGTGGCACTTCGACTTCGATATCGACGCTGAAACCTGCAATGTATACGGATATGCGCACCTGCGGGTCTGGTGGGAAGGAGGATTCAGACACATCAACTCGATTCACTTCCACCCCGATGAGCCCTGCGTCCCCCCGTTCACCGTTCTTTTCGAGGACACCTCATCATCATCATCTGTCTGGAGGGATGTGACCTCCGCCGCCCTGCCCACGGGTAGCACCGAGATCCTGTTCGACCTGTCTGAATTCGGGCACGGGGTGTACGAGGTTGACTACTACTGGTCAGGTGACCAGTCAGGAGGCCATGGCTGGTACCATGACAACATTTCCACGGTCAACGAGACCTCGGATGGGTTCTACTGGACAATCAACCCGGATGACGACGACTGCCATATCGACCTCCACTTCAATGTCTATGATGTGGGCAGACAGCAATTCATCGGATATAGCTCATACCACCTCGACCTGGATGGCCCGTGCGTCATCCCAGCGGCACTGCAGGTGGATCCAGTGGGGGAGCAGAGCTGGACGCGCCCGGACTCAGAAACGGTAACCGCGGGCGAGAACAGCATGAGGTGGAACCTAGAGCACCTTCATTTGGGAAGCGAGTACAGGTTGGAGTACTACTGGAACTCCCCCTCTCAATCAACACAGTGGTACTACCACGAGTTCACACACGACGGCTCGAACATCGATTGGACCCTCAACGCCTCGACTTGGGACTGCTCAATCCACGTCCACTCCTACGTCTACAACGATTCCGCGGGCGGCAGCCAAATCCAGAGCAGGAGTCTGAACTTCTACCCGGAGGACTGCCAGGACGGCGGGCAAGCCGAGCCCCAGGTCAACCGGACCTACGGATGGACAGACGTCTCGACCAACCGAAACGCGAATGACGGGGATATGGAGGTCAGATGGCACTTCGAGGACCTAGTGGTGAACCAGACCTACGCATTCGAGTGGCTCGAGTTCAGGAATGACGACTACACTTCCCATCACGTCGTGGAGTTCAATCCGACCTCGAATGAGCATTACCATCCGTTCAACCTCACAGTTGACCAGGTTTCGACATGCAGCATAAGGCTCGAGGCAAGCCTCTATGTAGTTGTGGAAGGGAATTACATCGAGGTCTTCCGGGACAACGACTACCTCTACCCCAACTGCAACTACGAAGGCGACTTCAACCAATTCCCCCTAACGGTGCTGGACCAGACGGCTCAGGAATACGCCGTCACTGACACCATAGGAAACGGAAACCAGTCCTTCAGGTTCGACCTCTCGGGACTCATCGACAACAGGACATACTACCTGCACGGGAACATCCACACTAACCTTGAATCCGAGAGTTGGCACTGGGGCCAATTCACCCCATCTGAGCAGCCGGACTACGTACAAGTCGACATGACGATATCAGAGTGGAGCTGCACCGTCAGCGCCCACTTGTACATCTACGTCGTTATGCTCGACGGGGACTCAAGGACCCTCAGGAGCGACACGGACCACATCGACTCGTCCTGCATCAACCCGGGCGACTTCGAGCTTGAGATAGGGTCCAACGAGGTTGGCTACGGCATGGGCCTCGAGAACGGCTCCAACGACATGACCTGGAACCTCACAGACCTAGCCCAAAACCAGACCTACACCTTCGACTGGAGGGTCGAGTACAACCACGACGACGTGCTGTACATGCACGAGACATGGGATACAGACAACACATCCACCAGGACGATCGACTGGGATCTGAACATCGACACATCCGCGGTTTGCAACGCCCGAATCGAGTTCAGGGCCTACATCGACACGACAGGCGACGGAGAGTGGGTGATGATGGACAGCGGGAGCTTCTACGAGAACTTCGACTGCGACCAGCAAGTGTACCCGAGGGACCACTACGTCACCATACACGGCGAGGTCAACGGCACTTGGGTCGCGGAGCCAGACCCACTTCCCTTCGGCTACGACGTTATCTCGCTGGGCTTCGAGAACCTCACTGTCGATGAGAGCTACCGGATGTACTTCTACTACTCAGGGACCGGATTCGACAGCCACTCCGAGTGGCTCACCTTCACGTACGAAGGAGGGCTGATGGGTTACAGAATGCCCATCGCTCCATGGGCCTGCTCAATCCAATACAACTACGACCTCTACCAAGTGGACTTCAGGGGGAACAACAACTGGTACATGGGCTCGGACAACGTGAACCTGGACGGGCCATGCCTGACAATGTCCTACGACAGCTCTGCTGCCACTGACCTCGCAGTGACTGACAGCACGGGGAACCTCCTGGACGATGACCTAACCCTCAACGAGGGGCTAAACGACATCATCCTGCAGGCAGAGGGTCTCCAAGCGGACTTCCCCTACTACATGGAAGCGAGGGTCTACTACGACGGATATCTCAACCACTTCGAAAGCACAGAGTGGATGGCGAGCAACCAGACGAACAACACAGTTACCGTCGAGATAGACGTGCCCGGATTCATCTGCGACGTAACGGTCTACTCGTACCTGTACGCCAGAACCCCTTCTGGCAACACCCAGCTGAACTACACCACCAGCGAGGTGAACGGCCCATGCGACGGCTCAGGATCCTCGTCCGACGCGCAGCTCACGATCCCGCTGTACGCCCTCGTGAACGGGACCTGGACCCTCGTGGAAGATGGCCTCGAGTTGGAGCCAGGCGTGACGGAGATGTACTGGGACATCAGCATGCTGGACAACGAGACCACCGTCTACTTCTACCAGGGCGGCGACCACCACTGGAGCGGGTACGTCGACGGAACCGACAACCCGATCGAATGGGAGTGGGAATTGAGCGAGTTCGATTGCTCGCCTTACGTCTACAGCAGGATAGAATTCGACAGCTATTGGACCGGCAGGCACTCGACGGGATCCCACTACACCTACCCTCGCATCGATTGCCTTGATGGAGGCAACATGTCCCTTGACATCCGGGGCGATGACGGCAACTGGACCTCCTACGACAGCAACATGGGGTACGACTACCAACTCGTGCCCGGGACCACAGGGATGAGCTGGAACTTCACTGATCTGATCGATGGATACGAGTACGAGTTCTACTGGTACATCAACAGCGAGTACTACTGCGAGTCCCAGACCAGGAGCCACACCTCGTGCACCCCGGATGACCCTGACCAGGCATACGATTACTTCACGGCACCGGCCAACGGTACGTGGTCAGTGCCCTTCGAACTGTCGATCGACCAGTACCTGTGCGACATCAGCCTCCATGGCTACCTCAGAGCACTATCAGTGCACACCAACAGCTACGAGGATGTCGAATCCTTCAGCTTCCACCCGCAGGAGCCTTGCTACCCGCCGTTCAACCTGTACGCGACTGACGACGATGGCAACCTCACCGTCGACGCCCTCGATCCGGCCTTC
>MDTD01100471.1_pt1 | contig 10776 bp, 11 predicted proteins | sample 811221 | NCBI WGS metagenome assembly MDTD01 (sample SAMN05326646, study PRJNA326480) | marine metagenome | isolation source: seawater | place: Pacific Ocean: South West | collected 2011
AATTTTTCATCTGAACTAAAACATTCATACTTATCTTTTAAAAATAATTATACTGAAGATAATAAATACCTTGCTGTAGTAAATGAAAATGGTCTTTGGATAAGGGACGAAATTGATAACAAAATCAACATTATTAATGCTGAGTCTTTAAATGAAAATATTTTAAAAAAAGTAATAATTAGTCAATTTAATAATGAATATAAATTTTTAAAAACTATTAATTCAGAAAAAGTTGATATTAAAAATTTTGATTGGATATTAAAAGATAATTTAATTTTTGAAGAAAATAAATTACCAGTGAAAAAAGATGAGATACTTTTTAAGAGTAATTTTGATAATAATAAAGTAAGAAGTTTTTTTTCTAATTTAACATCCCAAAATATTCTAGAATTAATAAAAACTGAGAAAGATTATAAACTCTTGGGGTATTCAACGGTTGAAATCAATTTATTTATTCAAAAATTAATTTCATTACCAATTTACCTTACAATAATGGTAGTTTTGGGAAGTATTTTAATGTTAAATACAAAATATAATCGTTCAAAAGTAATAAATATAATAATAGGTATTATAAGCTCAGTTGTAATATATTACTTAAATTATTTTATTAATTTAATGGGGGAAGCTGAAAGAATTCCTTTCATGGTTTCTATTTGGACACCATTTTTATTATTGGGAATCGTTTGCTTAATTGGTTTAATTAGAGTTAATGAAAAATAATAGTTTTTTAATTTATATAATTTTATTAATAATCCTATTTGGAAACTATAGTTTTGGGGATGAATTTAAATTTGAAGCCTCAGAAATTGAAGTTAAAGATAAAGGAACAATAGTAAATAGTTCGGGAGGAGTAAAAATTATTTCAAATGATAATTTAGAAATAGTTGCTGATCAATCAATTTATAATAAAAAAAAATCAATATTAAAATTAGAAGGAAATATTTTAATAAAAGATATTAAAAATGATTTAGAAATTTTTACAAATAAAATAAAATATTTTAAAAATAGAGAATTAATTATTGCAGAAGAAAAAGCTAGATTTGAGATAAAAGGAAAGTATACCGTTGATTCAGAAAATATAGTTTTTGATAGAAATTTGTTGGAAATATCTTCATCTAATAAAACTACTTTAAAAGACATTTTTGAAAATGTTTTTATTTCAGACGAGTTTCTTTTTAGAATAAATGAAGATATTCTAAGTTCAAAAAATTTAAATTTAAAAGATAGTGAAAATAATAGTTTATTTTTAAAAGAAGCAATTGTTGATTTAAATAAGAATGAAATTATTGGAAAAAATATTCATATAGATTTTGATAATTCTTTATTTTCAAATAGTGAAAACGAACCTAGATTAAAAGGTAATAGTATTGTTACTAATGAAAATGAAACGGCAGTTTATAAAGGAGTTTTTACTACCTGTAAACGAAATAAAAAAAACTGTCCTCCTTGGAAAATATATGCAGATAAAGTAACCCATAAAAAAAATAAAAAATTAATTGAATATAAAAATGCTTGGTTAGCTATATACAATAAGCCGATATTGTATGTTCCTTATTTTTTTCACCCAGATCCCACAGTTAAAAGACAATCAGGTTTTTTAATTCCTACTATATTTAATTCAAGTAATTATGGTTCATCTATACAAATTCCTTATTATAATGTAATTTCTGAAAATAAAGATTTAACTATAAGTCCTAGAATTTTTTTTGATAATAGTGCGATAATTCAAACAGAATATAGACAAGTAAATAAATCAAGTAGTGGTATTGTTGATTTTAGCCTTAACAAAGATAATAACAATACTAGAGCACACTTGTTTTCTAATTTTGCTGGAAAATTAAAAAATACCTCAGATATAGAAATTAATTTTGAACAAGTTAATGGTGATAACTATCTAAAAATGTACGATATAAAATCACCTTTAATAAATAGTAAAACTACTTTAAATAATTTTGTAAAAATTCAAGATTTTAATGAAGATTATCAATACGAAGTAACCTTTGAAACTTTTGAAGATTTATCAAAAAGTAAATCTGACAGATTTGAATATATCTATCCAAATTACAAATATTCTAAAAATATAGAAAATTCTTATTCTTCTAATGGAAACTTAAATTTTGAGTCCTATGGTTATCAGAAACAGTACAACACAAATGTTTACGATGGAGTTTTAATTAATGATATTAACTTTGACTCAAACCCATCTTACTCTAAAAAAGGATTAGAAAATAATTACCAATTGCTTTTTAGAAATGTGAATTCTAAAGCTTCAAATTCTGAAAACTACAATGAAAATCCAAGTTCAAAAGTTCTATCTTTATTGCAATTTAATACAAAACTTCCTTTATATAAAAAAACATCTAAATCTGAAAATTATTTAACACCTATAGCATCTATTAAATTGAGTCCAAATAATACTAAAAATATTAGAAGTTTAGATAGAGCCGTAAACTATAATAGTATTTTTTCTATAGATAGATTTGGAGAACATGATTTGGTGGAAGGAGGTGGATCACTTAGTCTTGGTTTAGAATATTCAAAAAGAAATAAAAATAAAGATATAATAAATTTATCTTTAGCTAATGTATTTCGACCAAGTAAAAATAAAAATCTACCGCTTAATAATTCAATTGGTGAGAAAAGGTCAGATATTATTGGTAGATTAAATCTTATACCTTCAGATTCTTTTAATTTAGATTATGAATTTTCATTGGATAATAATCTAAAAGGTTCGAACTTAAATCTTATTAGAACAAATTTAAGTGTAAATAATTTTATTACAACTTTTGAATATTTAGAAGAAGACAACTTAATGGGTACCAAAAGTTATGTATCAAACAAAACGACTTTTAATTTGGATATTAATAATTCAATCTCATTTCAAACAAATAAAGATTTGGATAAAAATATAACTGAATACTATAATTTAATTTATGAATATAAAAATGATTGTTTAGTCGCGGGTGTTGAATACAATAAATCTAATTATGTTGACGGAGACCTTAAACCAGAAGAAAACCTGTTTTTTAAAATTACAATAATTCCTTTTGGTGAATTGAATACACCTAGTGTGAAACAATGAAAAAAAATATAAAATTTCTTTTCTTTCTTTTAATAATATTTATTAACAGTAAAATTTCCTATTCGAATAATGATGTAAAAATCCTTTTTAAAATAGATAACGAAATAATTACTAATATAGATGTTGAAAAAGAAAAAAGATATTTAATTGCTTTAAATAATAAATTAAGCGAGCTTCCAGTTTTACAACTTAATAATATTGCAAAAGAGTCTTTAATTAAAGAAATAGTTAAAAAGAAGGAGTTAAAGAAATTTTTTGATACAAACAAAAAAAATGAATATTCAGAAAAAATTGCAAAAAATTTTTATAAGAGACTAAATTTTAAAAATGAAAATGAATTTCAATTATATTTAAATAATTTTAATATAAAAAAAGAATTTGTAATGGATAAAATAAAGCAAGAAACAATGTGGAATCAAATGATTTTTGAGAGATTTAAATATCAAGTAAATATTGATGAAGAAAATTTAAAGAAATTATTACAAAAAAAAATTAATAATAATGAATATAAAAATGAAAATTATAATATTAGTGAAATTTTATTTCAATTAGATTCAAATGAAAACTTGAACTCTAAATTAAATATTATAAAAAAAAGTATAAATGAAGTAGGTTTTGAAAATACTGCTAATATCTTTAGTATCTCACCTTCGTCAAAATTTGGTGGAAAGATTGGCTGGATTGAGAAAAATCAACTATCAGATATTTTACTTAAAGAGATAATACAAATTAAAAAAAACGAATTAACTAACCCAGTACAAACTAACAATGGTTATCTAATAATTAAGTTAAATGACAAAAGAATAGTAAATAAAGAAATAAACTTTGAAGATGAGTTCAATAAATTAGTTAGTTTTGAAAAAGAAAAACAATATAATCAAATTTCAAATATATTTTATAATAAAATTAAACAAAATACATATATAAGTGAATAATAAACCTATTTTAATTGTGCTTGGTGAGCCTAGCAGTATTTTCTCAGAATTATTATTTAAGGCATTTAAATATAAATCATTTAAAAAAATCAAAAGACCATTGTTAATAATAGGGTCCGAAAGATTATTAAAAACCCAAATGAAAACATTAAAATATTTTATAAAAATAAAAAAAATAAGATTTTCAAAAAATACAAAATTAAATAATAATTACATTAATATTATTGATGTTAATTATAATTTTAAAAAAGCATTCGATAAAATCTCTAATAAATCTGAAAAATATATTAATGATTGTTTTAAAATAGCATTAGAATTACTCAAAAAAAAATTAGCATTTAGTTTAATAAATGGTCCAATATCAAAAACTCATTTTTTAAAAAAAAAATATTTAGGAGTTACTGAATACTTATCAAAAAAATTAAATATGAAGAATAAACCCACAATGTTGATTTATAATCCAAGTTTTTCAGTGTGTCCAATTACTACTCATGTACCTCTTAGTAGAGTAAGTAGAATTTTGTCAAAAAAAAAAATTATCAGTGATGTAATTAATATTAATAATTTTTATAAAAAAAAATTAAAAACAAAACCTAAGATAGCTATTTTAGGATTAAATCCACATTGTGAATCTGTACAAAAAATTAGTGAGGAAGATAAAATAATTAAACCAGCTATTAAAAATTTAGTAAAAAGGAAAGTTTATATTAGGGGTCCCTTTTCAGCTGATACTTTTTTTTCAAAAGAAAATTTGATAAATTTCGATGTAGCTATTGGAATGTATCATGATCAAGTTTTAACTCCAATGAAAACTATATTTAACTTTGATGCTATAAATTTAACCTTAGGATTACCATTTATTAGAGTTTCTCCAGATCATGGAATAAATACAATTATGATTGGAAAAAATAAATCTGATCCACAATCTTTAATTTCTTCAATTAATTTTTTTAAGAAAATTAAATGAATTTGATAAAACCAAAAAAAAGTTTAGGACAAAATTTTTTAATTGATAAAAATATAATTAACTTAATTGTTGATAGCGGTAATATTAGTGAAAATGATGTGATTTTTGAAGTTGGGTCAGGAACAGGCAATCTTACTGAAAAAATTTTATCATGTAAACCAAAAAAAATTTTTACAATTGAAAAAGATAAAATTTTGGCAAAAAAATTAGTTGAAAAATTTAAAGATAAAGTTTTTATGATTAATGAAGATATATTAAAGATAAATGAAAAAAACCTTTCTGATAAACCTATGATTGTTTTTGGAAATCTTCCCTATAATATTTCAACACAAATTTTAGTTAAATGGATTAAAATAGTAGATCTTAATCAAACATTTAAAAGATTTATACTAATGTTTCAAAAAGAAGTTGGGGAAAGAATAATTGCTGAAACAAATAAAAAAAGCTATGGAAGATTGTCAATACTAACATCTTGGAGAATGGATGTAAAAAAAATTATGGATGTTTCTCCTAAATCATTTTTTCCAGTGCCAAAAGTTAAAAGCACTATTTTATTAATTGAACCTAAAGTAAAATATTATAATTTGAAAAATCCAAAAAATTTAGAATATATAACTAATGTATTTTTTAACCAAAGACGAAAAATGATAAAAAAACCAATTAGCTTAATATTCAAAAATGCAAATGATTTATCTAACAAACTAAATATTAACCTTGAAGATAGACCACAAAATTTACCTCCTAAAAAATATTTTCAAATTTGTGAGGAATATGAGAGATTAAGCTCTTAAGCTTATTACATGCTTTTCAATATTTTTTTTATCGAAACTATAATCTGAATTTTCTATTTTTTTATTTATTAGATTAATTATTTCTCTATAACATTTATTAATGTCATCATTTATAACAACAAAATCGTAGTTCACCCAGTGCTTAACATCTTCATTAAATTGTTTCATTCTTTCTTCAACAATATTTTTATCTTTCATATCTCTATTTTTAAGCCTGTTAAATAATTCATCTCTACTGGGTGGTAAAATAAAAAAAGTAATTAACTTGTAGCTAAGTTTTTTATTTTTAATTTGTTCTGTACCCTGCCAATCTATATCAAAGATCACATTTTCACCTTTTTTTAAACGTTCAATTACTTTGCTTTTTGTGGATCCATAGTAGTTTTCAAATACTTTTGCGTGTTCTAAAAATTCTCCCTTATCAACTAAGCTTTTAAATTCGCTTTCATTCACAAAAAAATAATCTTTAGAATTTACTTCATTAGTTCTTGGTTTTCTTGTTGTGTGAGAAATTGAAATTTTAAAATTATTTTCCATTGATATTTTTTTTACCAATGTAGTTTTTCCAGCCCCAGACGGTGATGATAATATGACAATTATCCCGTCTTTTTCTGCAGGCATTTTTAAATTTATTTTTTTAATTAGCTTTACTTTCTATAAATTTTACAGCATCTCCAACTGTAAGAATTTTTTCAGCTTCGCTATCAGAAATTTCAGAACCAAATTCTTCTTCAAAAGCCATAACTAATTCTACAGTATCTAAGCTATCTGCTCCTAAGTCATCAATAAAACTTGATTCCTCGGTTACCTTCGCCTCTTCAATTCCTAAATGGTCTGCAACTATTTTTTTTACTTTGCTTGAAATATCATCTGACATATAAATCCTTTGTGTTATTTCGTTAATAATTTATTAAACTTGTTTGTCAAGCCATATACATGCCTCCATTAACATGTATAGTTTCTCCTGTTATGTATGATGCTTGGTCAGATGATAAAAAAGCGACTGAATTGGCCACATCTTCAGCATTTCCTAATCTAGACATGGGTATTCTAGAAGTTAAAACAGTTTTCACACTCTCAGTAATATTATCGGTCATTTTTGATTGAATAAACCCAGGTGAAACACAGTTTAGTGTGATATTTTTTTTTGCATATTCTATAGCAAGAGATTTTGTCATACCTATAATTCCTGCTTTTGAAGCAGCGTAATTTGCTTGACCTAAATTTCCAGTATGGCCAACTACCGAACTAATGTTCACTATTCTTCCATATTTATTTTTTAACATTTTTTTTATTGCATATTTACTTAATAGGAAAGTTGAAGTTAAGTTTATATCAATTACTTTATTCCACTCTTCATCTTTCATTCGCAAAGATAAATTATCCATATTTACTCCAGCGTTATTTATTAAAATATCTAATCCGGTTAATTGAGTTGTAGTATTATCAATAAACTCTTCAATTTTAGAATGATCTGAAATATCAAATTTTACAACGTTCACATTTGGGAAGTCTTTTTTAAGTAAGTCAAGCCTTTCTGTGTTTGTTCCAGTTGCAACAACACTTCCCTCTAGAGAAATTAATTTTTTAACAATTTCTCTTCCTATTCCTCCAGTAGCGCCTGTGACTAATATTTTTTTATTTTTAAAGTTAATCATTAAATTTGATATTTGTTAAATCTTCAAATTTGTTCACGTTTTTTATATTAATTGTTTTATCTATTCTTTTTACTAAACCAGACAATACTTTTCCAGGACCAATTTCAATAAAATTTTTTACTCCATTTTTTATCATATAAATTACACTTTCTCTCCAACGGACTGGGCTTTCAATTTGTTTTATAAGCAATTCCTTAATTTTTACTACTTCTTGAGTTTCTATTGCAGTTACATTTGATATTATAGCATTGTTTGGTTTTTCAAAATTTGTGTTGCTTATTTTATCTCTCATTATAGAAGTAGCTTTTTCCATTAATCTACAATGAAAAGGGGCGCTAACTGGAAGCTTTATATTTTTTATTTTTTTTGATTTTAATGTATCTATAAATTTATCAATATCTGCATTTAGACCACTCAATACTATTTGACCATTTGAATTATCATTTGCAATATAACATTTATATTCATTTTGGTTTTTATTTAATAAATTATTTATTTCATCTATTTCTACTCCCAGTACAGCCACCATACCTCCTGTTCCTTTTGGTACAGCAGTTTGCATTGCTTTTCCTCTTTCGTTTAAAAGTTTAATTGCATTTTTAAAATCTAATGAACCACTTGCAGCTAGAGCAGAATATTCTCCAAGCGAATGACCTGCAAAATATTTTGCATTTTTTAAGTTAAATTTAGATTCTTTTTTAATCATTTCAAATATAGAATAACTTACTAGGAAAATTGCTGGTTGAGTATTTTGTGTTAAATCTAAATCTTGTTTTGGACCTTCTAAGATAATTTTACTTATTGAATAGCCTAATTCATCATCTGCTTGCTTAAATAGATCCTTAATATACGTAAAATTATCATATGCTTCCTTGATCATTCCAACTGATTGTGATCCTTGGCCCGGAAAAATTACTGAAAACATAGATATTATTATTAATTTTTATTATTTTTTGTGTTGTAATTAATTTTTTATAATAGTATATCCCTTTTTTTTACAACATTAAATTATGAACTTTTACGAACACACAATAATTGCAAGACAAGATACTAGTCCGAGCCAATTAAAACAAATTCAAGAAAAATACACAAATTTGGTTACTAAAAATGATGGGGATGTTGTAAAAGTTGAAAATTGGGGATTATTAGATTTATCTTATTTAATAAAAAAAAATAAGAAAGGTAACTATATTCACTTTAAATTAAAAGGTGTGGGTAAAACTATAAATGAACTTGAAAAAAATGAAAAGATTGACAAAAATTTATTAAGATACCTCACTGTTAAGGTTAAAAAACTAGACTTAAAAACAAATTATTTTGAAAAAAAATTAGAGGAAAAAAAAGAAACCCATAAAAAAGTATGAAAAACTCAAATAGAAGAAAATCAGGTAGTCAAAGTAATTTTGTAAAACTAAGTATTTTTCAGCCCCAAAAATATAAATTTAAGAGAAAATGTCCTTTATCTGGTAAAGGAGCTCCAACAATTGATTATAAGAATGTCAGACTTTTAAAAAAATATGTAACAGAAAATGGTAAAATAATGCCATCAAGAATAACTTCTATTAGTCAAAAAAAACAACGTGAGCTATCTTTGTCAATTAAAAGAGCAAGAAACCTGGCATTGCTATAATGAAAGTAATTTTATTAGAAAATGTCAGAAAGGTTGGATCAATTGGTGACGTAATTGATGTAAAAAGAGGTTTTGCAAGAAATTTTTTAATTTCAAAAAAAAAAGCACTTTTTGCGTCAAAAGAAAATATCAAAGAAGTAGAAAAAATTAAAATTGATTTATCAAAAAAAGATTTAGAAAAAAAGAAAGAAGCTAAAGAAATTAACGAAAGAATACAAAAAAAAGAATATAAAGTTAAAAAATTAGCAACAGAAAATAAAGAACTTTATGGCTCAGTTAAACCAACAGAGATAGCAAAATTATTAGAGGAAATAGAAAAAATAAAAGTTAATCCTTCATTAATACAACCTATTAATGAAATAAAATCAATTGGTAAATTTAAAGTTGTGTTAAATCTTCATCCAGAAATTCAGTCACAAATTTTTATCGATGTTATTGCAGAGGACAGTAAGTAATTATACACTTTTTTCCCCAGCTTTTTTTTTGTATTGTATTAATTAATTATTAAATTTATCTATCCTAATGTCTATTCCATTTAATTTAGTACAAAATGAAACTAAAGAACTGCCTAATAATATAGAGGCTGAACAATCAGTAATTGGGTCTATATTAGTATATAATGAAATTTTCGACGAAATAAACATGATTGTTTCAAATAAAAACTTTTATGATCCAATGCATCAAAAAATTTTTTCAGCCATCGAAAAACTGATTTATAGTGGAACTCTTGCAAATCCTATTACTCTAAAAAATTATTTTGAAAATGAGAAAGATGAAATAAATATTCCTGAATATTTAGTAAAAATTACAAAATTTTCTACATCCTCTCGTCAAACTATTGAATACTCTAAATTAATTTATGATCTTTTTGTTAAAAGAGAATTAATAAAAATTTCGGAAAGTGTTATTGATACAGCTCAACTGAATGATCTTGATAGAGATGGTCAATCAATAATTGAAAGTTTTGAAAAATCATTATTTGATCTTGCTGAAAGAGGGTCTTTTAATTCATCACTTGTAAAATTTGATGAAGCAATGAAAATGACAATAGAAATGGCATCCAATGCATATAAAAATGATGAGGGTATAGTTGGTGTTCCAACTGGATTAACCGACCTTGATGATAGATTGGGAGGATTACATAAATCTGATTTGTTAATAATTGCTGGAAGACCATCTATGGGTAAAACCGCGCTAGCTACTAATATTGCATTTAATGCTGCAAGAAAAATTCAAGAAGAGGGTAGAAAATCTACTATTGCATTTTTTTCTCTTGAAATGTCCTCTGAACAACTTTCAACAAGAATTCTTGCAGAACAATCAAGAATTAAACAAAATGATATTAGAAGAGGAAGAATTTCAGAAGATCAATTTGATAAATTTATTGAAACATCAAAAAATATTTCAGAATTGCCTCTTTACATAGACGAAACGCCTGCAATAACAATTGCGGCTTTAAGCAACAGAGCAAGAAGAATAAAAAGGCTATATGGGTTAGACTTGGTAGTAGTTGATTATATTCAGTTAATGAGAGCTACCAATTTTAAAGATGGTAGAGTTCAAGAAATTTCTGAAATTACCCAAGGTTTAAAAGCTCTAGCAAAAGAATTGTCTGTTCCAGTATTAGCTTTATCACAACTTTCAAGAGCTGTGGAACAAAGAGATGATAAAAAACCTCAATTATCAGATTTAAGAGAATCTGGTTCAATAGAA
>MDTD01109964.1_pt1 | contig 10776 bp, 15 predicted proteins | sample 811221 | NCBI WGS metagenome assembly MDTD01 (sample SAMN05326646, study PRJNA326480) | marine metagenome | isolation source: seawater | place: Pacific Ocean: South West | collected 2011
TCCTGCGCAAGTAATTGGTGGCCCAGATAATATTGGTGAAGGGTGGAAAATGTTGATGGCTTGTTTGTCAGCTGGTCGAGGTATTAGTCTACCAGCAACAGCTAATGCTAGTTCTAAAGTGGCTGCTTTTGGAATATTAAATTATTCTAAGATTAGAAAACAATTTGGAATGCCCCTAACTAGTATGGAAGCAATTCAAGAAAAAATTAATCGTATTTTTTTAAATACTTGGATTATTCAATCAGCAGTAGAACTAACAAATGACATACTTGATAATGGTAATGCTCCAGCTGTTATTAGTGCCATAATGAAACAACAATGTACAGAAAGAGGTAGAATAGTTTTAAATGATGCTATGGATATTCATGCTGGAGCTGCTATCTGTTTAGGGTATAATAATTTTTTAGAAAAATTTTATCGAAGTGCACCGATTGGTATAACAGTAGAAGGTTCTAATACTCTAACCAGATCTTTAATTATTTTTGGACAAGGATTAAATAAAAGCCATCCATATATTTATCCTATTTTAGACTCTATATTAAATGATAATAAGAATAATTTTAAACAAGAATTTAATAAAATGCTAAGTCATGTAGTTTCTCTCTATTTTAAATCTTTTTGGCCAAGTAAAAGTCTTGAACAACAAATTATTAATTATGCAACACTAACAAATTTTGTTGCTCTTAAAGCTGGTGCACTTAAGAGAGAACAAATGTTATCTGGTGACATGGCTGATATATTTAGTAATTTGTATTTATGTCTTAGTGTTAGTTATTATCATAATCACTATAATGCTAGTGAAAAATTAACTCAATATATTATCGATAAATTAGTAATAGAAAATCAAATTAAGATTAATAATATTATTACTAATCTAGGTCCAGAAAAATATTTACTATTACATCTTAAAAAGAATGTACTTCCACATTCATATCAATTAGAGAGAGATATATTCAATGAAATTTTATCAAATCCTCGTATTATAGATGAAATTAAGAAAAACATATACATAAAAGATAGTATACTGGGTGACTTAGATACTATTAAAACTATTAAATCTGATACAGAAAAATATCAAATGTTATACAACAACATTATTAATGTTGATGAATTTAAAAATTAATTATAAATATTAATTATGGCTTTAATAATTAATATTCCTAGACCAGTTGCTATTTTTGCCGCCCATCAGTTAGCTAAGGTTGATTATAATGTAGCTACTCGAATAAGTGATGATGTTTCAACGATTATAGATTGGAGTTATAACCATGATTTACCATGGTTAGCAAATTATGCTATGCATACATTACAAAATCTAGATAGTTTTGGAAGTTTTTTAATTTCTATAGTAGCATGGATAGTTTATCACACTTATTAATAACCATAAAATCTAAACTGATCTAATGATATTGATCGATTTAAATGCTGGTATGTATCATATATATAATTTATTAATTTATCATTTCTACGATTAAAAGGTAATACATATTGTCTTAATTGTGTATCAGGTTGTAAATTGTACCATTTTTCATAACATAATCTATAAGTATAATAAATTAAAAACATATATTTTGGCCATCTTTCTACTTCTTCAATATACTCCTCATATTGAGGATAATCTACTGATGAAAAATTATCCCATGCATGTACACTTTTCCACTTGCCAGGAAAATTTTGTGGAGGATGAGATTTAATATGATAATATATACTTAATAAAACACTCATTAATTCTAATTTTTTTCTTGTTAATTTAACTCTACTACGAATTTTAGATGCAGTTTGTTCTAAAATTTCTTGATTTAATCTACCAATAATATCTGCATATTCTGGATAACTATCTGGCTTAGTAATTATTTCTTGTTTTATACTAGGAGGTAACATTCTATATATTGTTTTTTGTAAAGACTCCATATATATTATACTATAAATATATTAAATATTATATCATTATATATTATATGCATTCTGCATATAAATTTATTAAATTTCATACTACGACTTCTTATAACCGATTAAATCTAAACTTAACAAAAGTTACTATTAATAAATATAGTAAAGATATATTTGAATCATCAATTAAAAAATTTAATTATAAAAATTATGCAATTTTAGGAGCCACTGAATCACATGCTTTGCCAATAAAACTTAACCAACCAAAAATTGCGATTAATTCGAAAAATAACTAAAATATTTCATATTCTATTAACTGAAGATTTGTTTTAGCTACCTCATATAGCTGTTGATTTATTTGGGTAATTATTGTTGTATTATGTAAATTAATTTTATTTATTTTTTTTAAAATTTTAAGATATATTGTAGATATATTATCAAAGTAAATTTTATCACCTTGTTCGGTTTGCCATATAATAAGTAAATTTAATAATTCTTTATTAATCTTTGATATTAATAATTTACAAGTATCACTTGTTAAACACAACCATTCATTATTAATATCAAATATATATACTTTATTTGATTTAATATCAAAACTTTTAATATATTCTTTATCTTTAAACTTATCTATGAGTATTTCTTTTAAAACTATACTAATGTTATTATCAATTAACATTAGTAAATAATTATAACTTAGTGTTATATTGTTAATACTGTCATTAAAATTAGATTCTGGTTTATAATTTTTTGATAACCAAGGAATAATTCCAATTTTACGTTTTTCATTGCTCTTTTCATTATGCATTTTTTTAAGTTGTTCTTTTAATTCTCGATTTGAGGTAATTAAAAATTCTAGAGTTTGTTGGATTGTAGAAGGGATTTTTAATGTTTCTATACTTATTGGCTCTCTAAGCAAATTATCCATACATCTACATTCTAATTGATGTTTAAGAAAATAGCTATGTCGTTTATATGTTTTAGAACAATTTTGACAAACATAATTTGACGACATCTTAATCTATTAAAAATTCTAATAGTTTTTTCAATTTTATTATATATTAATATTATAATGACTATTCCTGTTATGTTAGATTTATGTGATTGTTCTACCAATGGGTTAGAAATATATAGACCATGTTATCCACAATCTGGTGCAGGTTGTATTCAAACAGTTACCTGTCAATTTAGAACACCATATCCTTACGATATCAGTAAAAATCCTTATGGTTGTACTAGTTTTGATCAGGTTGCCATTTTTAGACGTATTCAAGGACAATCAAGAATGCCTGAATCTCAATATACAAGTGGACTAAAAGCAGTAACAGTTGCTAGTAATTTTATAAGTAATAAAGATGCAGACCAATTATTTAATGCCTTCCAAGGCATTAATACTTATTCTGAAAATACTATTTATCCCACAACAACAAGTAGAATTTGGGGGAATATTTATTCTTTACGTAATCAAAGTGATCAAGTCCAACCATCTGGAACTCTCAATGCTTCTAGGATTACTACTATTAGGGATCCTTATCTAAATAGTGCTATCACACAATGTGCAGGCTTCCGTGGAGGCTGTCCAATGGCAACTAGACCTCGAGGTAGACAAGGAGGGGCAGTAGGATCTAATTCTACCAAAAGTACTCTTGTAAGTAATAGACCTGGTGGAGGTATAAATGGCTTTGGAGTTGATGTTAAACACGGGTCTTATGCTAGATATTTAGCTAAAAAGACTGGTAAGATATTAAGTAAAGCTCCAGTCAGTGTTACCAAAGATCTACCCTTATCAATTGCTGGCCGCGCCGACGAGGGTTATCCCTATCTATACCGCCGTGGATTTAGAGATCAACCTACACCTTTTGCTAATGTTATCTATGATAGTGCTGGTATGAATAATTATGTATATAAATTTGGTCCTGTTGCTATTAATGGTGCCGTCTGTGGACCACCTGGCAGCCGCGGTCCGATGGGTCCCGGCGCTGTGCCATAATTTTACTAAAAATAACATATTAATATATAATGTCTGTTAAGATAGGAATGTCATTTACTGGATCTAATACTAATACACCAGTATATAAAAGACCTAAAGTAGCAGTGAGTGCTCCTAGAATAACTCCTCAAGCTATACTTAAAAGTGGAACTACTGCATTAAATTTTCAAAGATCTAATCCTGCACCAATAGCTATGGGTGCTACTAACCTAGGAAATATGTTTAGCCCTAGACCAAAGAGAGGTTGTGGTTGTGGTGGGTAAAATAATATTTAGCTATAATATATGGCTACAAAAATTGGGTTTGTACTAACTATGGGGGGAGCAGGTGGCAGACCTACCGGTCCTCAACTAAGAGCTTGTGCCCGTACCCCATATGAAAAAAATGGTCTACAGCCAACTAATTTAATTACAGTAGGAATTGGACAGGTTGTACCTGGGGGCTCTGGGGGATTTGCGGAGGTACCATGTTGTACTCCTGCTAGACCAAATATGTGGCATATGATTAAAACTAATGATTGGTGGTATCAAAAAGGTAATGTCAATAGTACAACTGGTGGTGCAGTGACCGGAGGAGCATTAGGTGCTAGACGGCGTCGTTGTTAGTTTAAAAATTGATTTAAAATTAAAAATATATTTTATATCAATTATGACTGATCGAGTAGCACAGCTTGCAAAGGTCCAGACGGAAGCCTTAAATTTATTTAGTAAAAAAAATAAAGATTATGGAGATGCATTTGCTACATATGGAACTGTAGGTGTATTAGTAAGAATGGGAGATAAAATTCATAGGTTACAAAGTATAACTAAGAATGGTATTAACTTAGTTAATGATGAAAAATTAAGAGACACACTTATTGATTTACATAATTATGCTGCAATGGGTGTAATGCTTATTGATGAAGATGATAAAGTAGTTTTAGAAGATAATAATCCTACAACACAAGAAGTATCATGGGGAATATATGGGAGTACGGGCAATCATTATATTAGAAGCCAAGTTCGTGAAGGTTCTAATGTTTTAAGAGAAAGCTGTTCATGTCCAGATTTTAAATTTAGAGGTCATATTCGTGATTGTAAACACATTAAAACTGGTTGGACTGTGGGTGATTGGAGTGAAAGTTAAATATAATTAGTTAGGAAGTATTGATCTAAAAAAATAAAACTATAATTTATACATATGAACAATTTAAATAAATTTGATCTAGATGTAGCAAAATATACCAATTTAGAATTAAAAGAAATATTAGGGTTAAGTAATGTTGAAGAAAGTGTAGAAATAGATGAACATATTAAGATAATGCAGGATCAAACTTTAAGAGATATTAATTTAAATTTTTCTGATAGACAACGTATTGCTGATTTTTTATTGTGTGCAAAAAAAAAATTAATTGAACAAGATAAAATTACAATGCAAATTCCAGATAATTTAGATGTAACTTATGGTGCTAATACAAATTATCTTATTCCCAATACTCCCGAAGCCAATCCTTTGATTCAAAATCCGAATACTCTTAGTAGTAGTAAAGCGGTAATAAATGAAGGAAGAGGTGGATACTATCCGCCAGGATATATAAATCCTATAAATATTAAAACAATAAGAAGAACTGTAAATCTAGATAGCCGTTTTAGATCAGCTTATTATTCTACTAAGAGTTCTAATTTTCATTTTGATTTACCTGAAACATTTAGACGAGTAGTAAATATGCAATTAGATGCTTTTGAAATACCTTTATCTCTTTGGAGTATTGGACCTTGTAATAATTGTCTAACTATTAGTGGAGAAAAGGTTGCAGCAATTATTGATCTGTCATATGGAAATTATACTACTCCATTTTCTAGTCAAATTTTTAGAGATACTAGTGCTAATATTGTAACTGCTATGAATAAAGCATTAGAAGCAAAGGGGCTTCACACAGATATATCTTATGGTGTAGATTTTATATCAGGTCGAAGTATTTTTTCAAGTTTCAGGTCAAAAAACTGGGTATTTAATTTTACTCAAGATTGTAGTGGTATAGATGATCCTGATACACCTCTTCCTCTTAAATTAGGATGGTCTCTTGGTTTTCGATATGGTACATATAATTTATCGAGCAGACCTCCCGATCCCGTGGGAAAATTATATTCTGAAGGAATAGTTAATATGGATACTACTAAATATATCTATATCTCTGTTAATGACTTTACTAATGCAGCAAATAACAGTTTTGTGGCTGCTTTTGCCGAATCAACTCTCTCTAAAGATATTATAGCTCGAGTTCAATATCAAGGTTTAATTCAAAAAGATGGACTATATAATTTTGGAGATGATGATGATACATTAAATGCGACTAGATCATATTATGGACCAGTTGATATTAAAAAATTACATTTACAAGTTCTAGATGAATATGGACAAGTAGTGGACTTTAATAATATGGATTGGTCTTGTACTTTAAGTTTTGATATTCTTTATGATTAACCTTCTAACTTAATATAAAAGTTTTTTACTTTTTTATTAACTCTAATTTTTGTAAAATCAAAACTTTTTAAGTATAATCCATCCAGTGATTTAACTCTTGATAAAGCTACATAAGTTTGACCACATTCAAAAATTTGACATCCTATATCAATCAGTCCTCTTTCTAAAGTTAAACCTTGAGCTTTATGAATTGTTATTGCCCATGCATAAATTAATGGTATTTGTTTTACTGCTACTCCTGGTATTCGTTCGCTTTGCCAAATATGAGGTCCTATTACCTCTATTACATCTTCTGCAAATTTAACTAAAGGATACCCATCAACATAATCTACTACTACTCCTTGACTTCCATTTATAATTGGTCGATAACTCTCAACATTTAAATTCGCAATACACATTACTTGAGCACCTTTTCTTAATTTTATTTCTCTTTCAGCCATTAAATTATCAGCTAAATATTGAGTCTCAAGTGCTCTTTCTTTTTCAGTAAATAACATTAAATTTTGTATTTGTTCTTTAGACAGAGGAAGTTCTGCTTCTGGCACTGATTTCATTTTATAAGTTTGTTCTTCTTTTGCATCAAGTTTATTTAGTTCATTACTATTAAGAGCATCGGCATCACGTCTCCTTGGTAAAAGAATTGTAGGTTTACTATCCTCAGGTATTTTTTTTGATACACATTTTTCTAAATTAGCAATTGCTGAAGTAGTTATTTTCCCTACTCGTAGTTTATTTAAAATTTTAGCATATGTATTATCAGTTTGTCTAAAAATAGTCTCTAATGAAATTTGATTTCGCAGTGGAAATAGATCATCCCAAATTTCAGACTCAAAACAAAAGTTAATAGTATCAGGTTCTTTTTCATCACCAACAGGCGGTAATTGATAAAAGTCTCCCGCAAAAATTATTTGCATTCCTCCAAATGGTGTTGTGCGTTTTTTTTTAATTTTTTTTGCTATTAAATCTAAAATATTAAATAATTTTAAAGATAACATACTCACTTCATCCACAATTAAAATGTCGGTTTTTTGCCAATTTGGTCTTCGAAATTTACTTTTAACAACTCTATCAACAACTTCATTTACTGATCCGGTACCTAGTCCTATACCAGCAAATGCATGCAATGTTGATGCGCCACATTGCAGTAAGATTGCTGCACATCCTGTTAAGGCACATACCTGAAAAGCTTTATTATTCTCTTTTGCATGGGCTACAATTGCTTTAATTAAATGTGTTTTTCCTGTACCTCCTGGTCCTGTAATAAATATGTTTTCTCCATTAACATATTTATCAAATATATCTTGTTGTTGTCGATTTAAATTTGTCATTTTAGTTATTTATTTTATTTTAATTTTGTATCAATTTTACAATTATAAAATAATTTCCTAAATTTAATTACGGCGAGTTCTGCGTCCACCGCGACGTGATTTACGACCTCTGCGGCGACGACTTTTTGGGCCATGCATTAAGAGCGCACCAGTTAGGACTCCTGGTACAACAATTCTATTCATTCCACCTCTACGGGTTCTACGACCAGCTGATCTTGATCTACGACCTCCAAACATTATATATTTAAATAAGAAAATATATTTTTTCTAAATTGGTAGATTTAAACCTCTTGTACTAGGAAATCTAAATCCACGTAAAGGTTCTTTATTACCCCAACGTGCTACAGCTTGTTGTCTAATTTTATTATTTGGATCGTTATTAAAGTGATCAAGATAAGTTGTATCAATACCAATACCTGGTAAATCGTATAAATTTGGAATTATACAATTGCATGCCGATACATCACTAATATTCGTAACTAATTCTGATTTATTTACAATAAAATTTCCTTCAAAAAGATCCGATGTTTGGTTAATTGGTACAATATTTGCATCTACAGCCCGTCCGCCTGGCGCAATGACTGGAGGAACTGTGTTTCCCGGTGTTGGTGGTACAATAAAAATATCTGTTGGGGGACAATTATTTATAGAGATGTCTATAATTTGATTTTGTGGACGCTTAAATCCAGAAAAATTCATATGATTTACTGTTATTACTCTACCATCAGTAGCTGTGAAGTATCTTCCTTTTGTTATATCTAATAATAAACTATAACTATTAACATTAAAGCCACCAACACTAAATACACATTTTGAGTGTTCAGGACCTATACGAGTTAATACAGCTAGATCATCTCTCTTGTTACCTTTTCTATTGGAGGCTACTGATGTATACAATCCTTGAGCACGTCTGCGATTGATATAATCACTTGCATTTTGCATATTATTTGGTTGTCGTGAAAAAGTACGATTGTTATATTGTGGCATATATATTACTCTCTTATTTTATTGCAAACTCTTAATTCTTAATAATTTTTTTTCCATTAAAATAGTATATGGCAAATTTAAATATTAATTTAGATAATTTTATAAAAGAACAAAAAAATCATCATCGAATTCTTCAAGCATTTCAAGGTACATTTCTTGTAACTCTTACCTTAGCAGGGGGATTTATTGCTGAAATTTTAGGGTGTGATATTAGAAATTTGCTACATAATAATATCATTGCAAAACATATATTTTTACTATTTTTCTTAATTTTTACTGTTAATTTTTCAGCTGGATTTTATAATACTAAGCCTATAAATCCAATAAATAATTTGTTCGTTGCTGGTATAATTTATATTGGATTTATTATGTTTACACATATGGACTTAAGTTTTGTAATAGCAGTATTTTTATTACTTGCACTAGCTTATATTTTTACTAGATATGTACACTATTTTTTTCATTTAAAACATTATAAAAAGGAACATGTTAATAAAAATGAAATTTCTCATATTATTACTATGCGCAATATTTTGTTATATGTTACTCTAATCACCTTAATTGTTGGTTTTATTTACAAGATTATTAAAAGTAAAAAAAATACTAAATCAGATTGGTCTCTAATAAAATTTTTATTTTCTAATCGTAATTGTAAACCATTTAAATAATAAGTATTGTAGGACAATGATCTGATCCCATTGTTTCTGGTAAGATATCACATTCTTTTACATTTATATCTGTTGTTACTAAGAAATAGTCTATGCGCCATCCAGAATTATTTTGTCTTATTTTTGGATTTAGGTTATTCCAATAGGTGTATTTACCTTTAGTAGTAGGATGTTTTATTCTTAGTGCATCTTGAAATCCCAAGGCTAGATACTCTTTAAATTGTGCACGTTCTATATCTAGAAAACCGGCACATTTATGGTGTTTATTTGGATTATGGATATCAATTTCTTCATTTGCAACATTTAGATCTCCACAGATAATAGTTGGTTTTAGTTGCTTTAGAGCATTAATATATTCTTTAAAATTATTATGCCATGTAGTAGTACGATAAATTAATCTTTCACTTTCTAAATGTTGAGAATTTGGGGTGTATACGCAAACAATGATAAAATCTGTATATTCTAATGTAGTAATACGACCTTCTTCATCGCATTCTGGAGGATTATATTGCCTTAATGGTTTTATTTTTGACCAAATTGCAGTTCCACTTAGTCCTTTTCTCTGTGTTGTTCCTTTTGTACTTTCCCAAAATCTGAAAGGGTACATTTTCTCTAGAGTTTCTGGCATTTTAACTTCATGTTCTTCTGCTTTGGTTTCTTGTAGACAAATAATATCAGGATTTTGTTCATTAACCATTGCTTCTAAATTTCCTTTTTTAAGCATGGCACGTAGTCCAGCAACATTCCATGAGATTATCTTCATCTCCTCTTTTTATATTTATCTCTTTATAAAATCAATTTTCTTTTTATCAATTTTTTAGTGTTTAATTTTAAGTGCGTTTTAATTGGTGCATTTATTTATGTAATAATTATATTTTTATTTGTTTATATTATAGATGTTCAATAATATAAGCTATTTTGATTTAGTTATTTTATTAATTCCATTAATTTCTGGCTATAGTGTGTCTAGTATTTGTGGTCCATCAAATAAATCTGGAGCAGTTGTTAAATTTAGACCTCCTTCTTGGGTCTTTGGTGTAGTATGGCCTATTTTATATTTATTACTTGGATTTGCATGGATTAAATCTAAAAAATATACTCCATATTTTATTACTTTAATAGTTTTATTAAATTTATGGTTAGTAGTATATGTATGTCAAAATAATAAGATAGGAGGTGTTTATATAATTTTTCTCTCTATTTTGGCTTTATTATATTTATTTGCAAGTGTAAATAAAACTAGTAAGTATCTTTTAGCTCCTTTATTAGTGTGGTTATTATTTGCTGCTTTTTTAAATACATTTGAAGTTCAATATAAATAATTTTTGTTTATTATATATAGAATGTCTCAAATCTATAGTACGTCCTCAACACAGAGTAGCACATATATTGATGGAGAACTAGTAAATAATGAAAGTGCAGTTACTAAAAGTGATGGAAATAATTTAGA
>MDTD01116234.1_pt1 | contig 10776 bp, 12 predicted proteins | sample 811221 | NCBI WGS metagenome assembly MDTD01 (sample SAMN05326646, study PRJNA326480) | marine metagenome | isolation source: seawater | place: Pacific Ocean: South West | collected 2011
AAAAATTCGGGATGTAGCTTAGTCCGGTTAAAGTGCTGGTCTGGGGGACCAGAGATCGGAGGTTCGAATCCTCTCATCCCGACAAAAATTCTTAAACACTTTTTATCTTATTGTTTCATTTACATATTCAGATTTAGATTAGTGGACATGATTTTTTTTAATTTAAATTAGTAGTGTTTTAAATGTTCAAATTATAAATACTTTATTATGGAGATAAAAAAAAATGAATACTTTGATGGTAATGTGCAAAGCTTAGGATTTGTCAACGATGGTTTAACCCAAATAACCGCTGGTTTGATTAAAAAGGGAATATATGATTTTGGAAAAGCAAACCCTAAAGAAACCATGAAATGTACATCTGGTGAGATGATTATCAATGGATTAAAATATACTCCTGATTCTCCTTCAGCAGTAATAGAGGTCGGTGATCAAATCATACTTGAGGCAGTTGTAGATTCGTCCTATACATGTTCTTATGGATAGGTATTGAAGTGTTTTTTAGTTTTTATTTAATACTGTTTTATTGACTTACTCTTCCTAATCTCCCATAAAATAAAAGTTTACTGTATTAACTTTTAATCTGTGATAGAAATAAAAAATATATCACTTTGTATTTTTGCAGGTATTTCAGCAGGAATAATCAATACCATAGCAGGAAGTGGGAGTATTATAACGCTATCGCTATTGAGTTTATTAGGTCTGCCAGTTCAAATTGCAAATGGAACAAACAGAATCGGACTCTTTTTTCAAAGCTCAACTAGTTCATACAAATTTTACAAACAAGGCAAATTATCTCTAAAGGGAAAGTTCTGGTTAATTGTTTCGTCAATAGTAGGAGCATTTGTTGGTGTTTTTATCGCTAGTCAAATAGCGATGGATTTATTTCAGAAAATTGTTGGGGTTATCTTTTGTTTATTGTTTCTGGTAATTTTGTTCAAACCCGAACAATACGTTAAAAAAATAACTGAATTCAGTCAATTATTGCCTTTAATTTTTGGGATGATTGGGTTTTATGCGGGTTTTATTCAGGCTGGAGCAGGTGTTTTTATGTTGGTTGTTTTAAATATTGTTTGGGGTAAAACTTTTTCTGAAATTAACCCTTTAAAAGTTTTTATTATTTTTTTGATCAATTTAATTGCCTTGATAGGATATGCTATTGCAAAACAGGTAAACTGGGAGTTTGGAATTTCACTTGCTATAGGTCAAATAATAGGGGGATTAATCGGCGTTAAATTAAATAACTTAAAAAATAATATTGAATCCGTAATAAGATTGTTACTTTTGATTTTGATTTTAGTTTCAATATTGAAATTTTGGAATTTTTTTTAGAAATGAAGTGTATCATAAAATTTTCTTTCGTTGTATTTGTTTTATTTGGGTGTTCAAAGAAAAATTGTGTAGAGTCCTCTGATTTATCATTTTACGAGTTAAATGAGACTGACAGATCTTTCTATGTGTTTTCAGCAGACTCTTTTACTGTGTCAATCCCTAAATATGTAACTCCAAATAATGATAGTCTGAATGACTTTTTTGAAATTCAAACGAATCTTGATTACAATGATTTTATTTCTTCTAAATTTACTGTGTTAAATTCATGTGAAGATGTTATTCATGTTGAGACAAATTCATTTCCATTCACATTTCCTGGTGTTGAAAGTCTTGATGATGGGCAATATGATTTTACAATAGCAGTTGTTTTGGATAAACACAAAGATGTTATTTCAGGTTCTGGACAAATAAGAATACTGAGAAAGTAAAACTTTTCATTTTTATTTCAATACTGGTTTATAAGAGAATATTATTCTTTTTATGTTTTACAAATTTCTTGAGATTCTTTTAAAAATTTCTGTAAGAATATATTTCAAAAATAAAGTAATTACAGGAAAAGAAAATATTCCGAGAGAAAAACCTGTATTATTTGTAGCAAACCACCCTGGTGCTTTTTTGGACCCAATAGTTATTGGTGCATTTGCAGGCAGATCGTCGCATTATCTGGCGAGAGGTGAATCTTTTCAAAATAGTTTCTCAGCCTGGTTTTTCAAAAAAATACACATGATTCCAGTGTACAGGAAAGAAGAAACACCTGAGCTCACTTTTAAGAATGAGGAAGTCTTTGGTGCATGCTATAAACATTTTGAAAATGGTGGTTCATTGATGATTTTTCCTGAAGGAACAAGTAAAATTGAATATCGTTTAAGAAAGGTGAAATCCGGAGCGGCAAGAATAGTATTAGGTGCCGAGTCTAAAAATAATTTTGAACTGGGAATTAAAATAATACCTGTAGGTATTACCTATTCAAATCCTATGAATTTTAGAACAGATGTTCAGCTTAATTTTGGAGATCCTATATCAGTTAAAAATTATCAAAAAGCATATCAAGAAGATAGCTTTTCTGCAGCTAAATTATTGACTAAACAAATAGAGAAATCTATAAAAGAGGAAATGCTTCTCATCGAAAATAGAGAAAATGATGAAGTTTTTGATCAAATTCAGAAGTTATATTTTGAAGAGATGATTAATAGGTTTAAGACTTCCAATTTAAAAGAAAGTGAAAAGTTAGAATTAAAAAATGGACTTGTTAAAGCTATAGAGTATTTTAAAAATTCTGCTCCTGATTTTAGTAGTAAATTACAGCAGTTACTGAAAGAATATTTCGATAAAATCTCTGTTATTGAATCTAAGTTTCCTGAATTTAATGCAAGATTAGTAACTGGTAAATCCTTATTAATTACTCGCTTTATTGCTTTATTAATTGGTTTCCCAGTGTTTTTGCTAGGAGGGTTTTTTAATTATATACCCTATTGGCTTTCAGGTTTTTTAACCGAAAAATATTCTCAAAGAGATGATTTTACAGGAGGGCTTAGGCTTGTTATTGGCACCTTTTTATTTTTGATAACATATATCTTTTGGTTGATATTTTTTATTCAGTTTTTGAATCCCCTATTCGCTTTAATATTATTTTTGTTATTACCATTTTTAGGAATGTTTTCTTTGGGATATGTCCGAATTTTATCCGCGTTAAAAGCGGAAATATTTTATAGGAGAATGATAGTAACAAATAATCATAGTTTTAAGAAATTATTACAGTTAAGAAGTGACATTATAGAGGAGTTGGATAAGGCCCGTTTATTATATAATGAAAGCACTATAAATTGAACTGAAAATAAAATTATGCTATTGTTGTTTCAGTTTTAATTCAATTTTTAAAACAATCAAGGTAAAATGCTCTCCAAAACTAATATCTTATTTTCAAATTCAAAATTTGGTGGTATTATTGAAGTAATAATGCTTCGGTTCTCATAATTTTTTCTAATTAGATAAAAAGTAAAAATCTTTCTCCTTTTTTAAAGGGATTCCAAAGGGTTGTGAAGTTTAAAAAATTAATTATCATGTTTCTATATCATCATTAAAGCTGAATTATGTAAGAATAATCTAGAAGAAGAAGCAATATTTTTCACCTGTAAGCCAGTTGGATTTTATAATATTCCTTAAATTGTTTAAGGCTTCAATTACCTTTTCCAGCATTTTAAAAGAACCAACCATTAAGCGAACAATAATTCAAAGATTCATTTAATTCTAACTTTATAAACATGTCAAACTTCTAAAGCGCAATTGACTGTTATTTTTTTATTTCTTCAATTTATGACCTCAAAATTACTCTTTCAAATATTGCGTCCTCAGTTAGTATACTACTTGTAATTTCTTAAAGTTTTGTTTGTCTAGGAAGCCTTATATCGTTTCATTGATTTTTCAACATTTAGAGATGGTCCAAAATCTCTTATTAAAGGCGTATTAGACGGATGATTTTTTTATCTAGAAATACGTAATAATGATTCTCTTTTTATGGAAAACTGCGTACTAGATTAAATTCATAATTTAATTATGAAATATATTTTGCCAGAATATCGGAATGAAGATTTCTATTTAATTCAATTAGTAAGTTATTATACTCTTATTGTAAACTATCAAACCTAAACAATAAAATGAAAAATCATTTGCTGAAACTTCTGCGTTCTAAATTCTGCATCCTATTATTTTAAAATTTTATTTTAAAACAAGAATCTAGGAGTCTTGCCAATCATAACCTTAAGTTTTGGATAATTCAGTTGCTTTTGCTGCAAATGATATCGAAATCTAAAAATTCAATTCGAATTGGACAGATTGTTTTCAGTTAGGTATCATTAATTAAATGATTTAAAATATTTTAAAAATTTTCCAAACAAATGTTTTCCAGTATTAATATCATCGAATAATGAAACCATTAATCGGGTTGAGCTATTTAAGGTATCAATTGGAGGTTGAAAATCTTAGATTTCTTTTATGTCTTTTGATAATTCACAGCTGGATCTTCATCTGTTTCTTACCCTGCATCAACTACATTAATATAAATGCCATCTTTAGTTAAGCAACGCGCTGGGTAATGTATCATATTTTTAAGACACCTGAGGTAATGTTGGTACGAAGATGACGATCCTCTTTGAAAAAAAAACGGAGATATTTAACCTAAATTGCTGATTCATTAATAATGTGTTTCATTCCTGTATTTTCTTTTCTCGTGACTTTTGATAACTTACAGTATTAGAAAAATGGTTAAACATATTTAACCAATTGTAATTAAATTATTTACACGGATTCAACCTTCCCAATTTTTATTTTCCAACTATTGGTTTTCCTTGAATAAACCTATTGTAAAATTGCATCTAAAATTTCTTTTGTTGTTAAGAAATTGTCAAAAAATTAAGGTATTTGAGATAGTTCAGATGCTTTTTTTACATTTTTTTCCGCTTTTTAAATTGCTTTCTTAACTGTCCATAAACTTCAAGTAATCAATCCTTTTTTGTTTATCAATTTCAAACAATTTAATAAATTAACAACAAGTTTCTCATGAATTCGATTGACTGAAGAGATTTCCTCAGCACTTATTTTGTTTTCGTCAAAATCTCTCATTTTGATAAGATTGTCCCGCATAGTGACCACGACTTATACTTATCATTTAAAGATCCTCTTAATTTTAATCAAAAGACCATCATATTAGTATCTCTTTTCATTCTTTTGTATTTCTTTTTACCTCCTTGACAATATTTCCCTGAATTACAGGAAGTAAATACTAAAGAAAAACATATGATAATTGTAGTGAAAATTAGAATCTTTTTAGATTTCATAAGGAAAAAACGTATTGAAGTAATTATTATTACGAATGACTATAATTATATTCGAATTTATTACTGGTTTAAATTACAAAGAGTAAATTGTTAATTCGTAAATTTGTAGTAATATTTTTATTTATGAGAGAGTTTCATGTCCCAGAATTTTATAGAAGTCCTATTATTTCTTGGATAAAAAATGTTAGGAAAACACTTGATCCTAAGAAGAAGGATTTTTCACCCACTAAATTAGATTTTGGACCAGTTAGATTTTTGATTGCTCGTCATTTTGGTTTTTGTTTTGGTGTTGAAAATGCAATTGAAAGAGCCTACAAAGCCTTAGATCAAAATCCAGGAAAGAACATTTATTTTTTAAGTGAGATGATTCATAATCCACTTGTTAATTCCGATTTACAAAGTAGAGGAATTAAGTTTATACTTGATACTAAAGGAAATCAACTTATTGACTGGGATATGATTACCTCTAATGATCTGGTTATTGTTCCCGCTTTTGGTACCACTATTGAGACAAAACAACTGCTCCTTGAAAAAGGTGTTCATACGGAGGAGTATAATACTACTTGTCCATTTGTAGAGAGAGTTTGGAAAATGAGTAAAAAATTGGGAGATAAAGACTATACTATCATAATTCATGGGAAAAGTAATCATGAAGAAACAAGAGCTACTTTTTCTCATGCTTCGCAAGAGGGACCTTCAATGATTGTCAAAAACATTGATGAAACGAAAGTTTTAGAAAAGTACATTCGAGGTGAAAAGACAAAAGAGGATTTTTACATAGATTTTGAAGGAAAGTTTAGTGAAGGTTTTGATCCAGAAATTCATTTGCAAAGAATAGGTGTTGTTAATCAAACTACTATGCTTGCCAGTGAGACTAAAGAGATTTCAAACTACATTAAAAACGTTGTTGAAGAAATCTATGGAAGAGAAGATAAAGCTTTTGCAGATACAAGAGATTCATTGTGCTATGCTACCAACGATAATCAAAGCGCAACCTTTGGCTTGTTAGAACAGGGAGCTGATTTAGCTATCGTAGTGGGAGGATACAATAGTTCAAATACCACACATCTCGTAGAGTTGTGTGAGGAGAAGTGCCCAACCTACTTTATCTCAGGTAAGGATAAATTAATAAGTAACAAAGAGATCGAACATTTTGATTGGAAGAAAAAAGAGGAATCGAAGTCTCTATGTTATTTACCAAATCGAGAAAAAACAGACATTATACTTACCTCGGGAGCTAGTTGTCCTGACAGTACAGTTGAGGAAGTTTTGAGGAAAGTTCTCGGATTTTACAAAAATACACGATCAGTTGATGAAGTTTTAAAAGAATTAGAAGATTTATACCAAAATTAGTATGAGTATTTATAAATCCTTCATAAGACCATTTTTCTTTTCAAAAGATCCTGAGAAAGTTCATTATAAGGTTTTTAATACAATCAAAAATCTATCAAAAATCCCTGGTTTCTCAAGAGTTAATCGATTCTTATTTCAACTAAAAAACAAAAAACTGGAAAGAAATGTATTTGGATTAAAATTTTCTAATCCTGTAGGATTGGCTGCTGGATTTGATAAAGATGCTATTCTTTTTAATGAACTAGGAGATTTTGGCTTTGGATTTATTGAAATTGGAACTTTAACTCCAAAAGAGCAACCTGGGAACACCAAACCTAGACTATTTAGACTTCCTGAAGATGATGCGTTGATAAATCGCATGGGATTTAACAATCAGGGGGTGGATGCAGCTGCTAAGCGTTTAAAGAATAAAAAAACTAATCTTATTATAGGTGGTAATATTGGTAAAAATACTGCCACAGTGTCAGATGATTCAGATGATGATTATATACACGTATTCAATGTACTCTTTGATTATGTTGATTATTTTGTTGTCAATGTAAGTTGTCCAAATGTTGGAAACTTGACTAAGTTGCAAGAGAAAGAACCATTGATGCAACTCATGCAAAAAATATCTTTCATTAATAATGCGAAGCAAAACCCCAAGCCTTTACTTTTAAAAATTGCGCCTGACTTAAGTGAGCAGGAACTTGATGATGTCATAGATATTATTAAGACTCTAAACTTAGATGGTGTAGTAGCGACTAATACTTCAGTAAATAGAGAAGGGTTAATAACATCTAAAGAGAAACTTGATAAAATTGGATGGCCAGGAGGCTTAAGTGGAAAGCCATTATCTGAGAGGTCAACAAAAGTAATAAGTTATTTGTATAATAAATTGGGTGATGATTACCCAATTATTGGAGTAGGAGGGGTTCATTCTGAAAAAGATGCTTTGGAGAAAATTAATGCTGGAGCAAAACTAATTCAGCTTTACACTGGTTTTATATATGAAGGTCCAAATTTAATTAAACGGATAAACAAAGCCTTACTGCAATGAGAATAATCACTTTTTTGGTTTTTATTTTTTTATTTTCCCTTTCCAGCAATGCTCAGTGCGAATCTTTAACATTACGACAGGAATTTGAATTGACTCAAAATATTGCAATTGTTAAAGGGCATGAGCTAAAAAATGATTCAATTATTGTCGAAGTGTTAAAAAAATGGAAAGGCGACTCAATTGGTAAATTTGTAACCTTTAAAACTCAGGAGTTTAATACGAAATATTTTAAACTGGATACAGGTAGATTTTATATTCTTTTTTGGTTTAATGGTCTTTCAATTGATCGTTGCTCAAGGAGTTCAGATTTTAGGTATGCGCATTTTGAATCCGAATTGGATAGAATGTATAATAAATATATTGTTAAAAACGTTTTGTTGTATGACTCTATTTTGTACAAAAAGAATTACATCTTCGAGGCAGGAGGTCAAAAATTTGATATTCAAAAAGGACATTATGCTTTTTATGATATACAGACAAGTAGTTTGAAGTCTTTTAAAGACTTACCTAAAGATTTGTCTTTTCGCAAGAAAAGAAAGTTCTATATTATTGATAAAAATATAGTGACTGCAAAGCAAAAATACGATATTGTTTTCGCATTGATTGTTGATCGCAAGGAACTACAAATTACTAAGAGTTTGAAGAAGAAAGTCCTTTCGAGTTTGTATCAATAGCACAGGCAAATAATTAAGTTATTTCACAACAATCAGATATTTTTCTTTTTTGTTTGTTGTTAACAGCAAGTTTTCTCGCATTCTTCAGTACACATTTTTTTCGCTTCACCTGCACAACACGGTTCAATACAATCGTTGTTACAGTTATTTATCTCTATGGTTTCTTTGGTTGGCGTATTGCAACAAACCTTTTTGCAATCTGCATTACATTTCTTTTTTTCGCCCTCTGCACAACAATCTTTTTGGCAATTAGCAACGCAAGTATGTGTTTCTTTTGATTTACTTTCCTTTACGCAACAACTTTTCTCACAATCAGAAGCACAGGTATGGGAGTTTATTGTCTCATTTTTTGCGGAACAGCACTCTTTTTGACAACTTGCCGCACAAGAATCATGAGTTGTTGATGACGCACTTGAACACGAGAACATCGAAAACGCTAAAAAAGCAGAAAGACTAATAACTACAACAAAATTTTTCATCAAATCCTTTTATTTAATATACGTATTATTATTAAGCAAGTAAAGGACTTTTTTACCCTTAATAGAAAATGAAAATGGATGAATTATTTAATTGCTACCACTTGAAAAGACTATAGATTATTCTTTTCAAAAGGTTCATTAAATTTCTTGATTTTTAGTACTCTGTTTCAAAATGAAACGCTTTAGTTTTTTCTCACTAAATGAATATTCAAAAATTCAGAATTCATAAATTTTGGGAGGTGTTAATAAGGAGATCTTTAGGCTAAATTCAAGTTATTTAACCTTGAAATCTAATAATTTACGATTATTTAAATATCCCACGAGTTCATCGTTAATAGATACCTCACCCACTCCAGAAGGAGTTCCAGTATAAATTAAGTCGCCAATTTTTAATGTAAAGAATTTTGAAACATAGCATATAATCTCTTCAATTTTAAAGATCATTTGATTGGTATTTCCTTCCTGAACTTTTATGCCGTTTTTTTCCAGGCTAAAATTTAAGTTGTCTAAATCACCTATTTCCGATTTGGGTATGAACTTTTTTGAGACGACTGCTGATGAATCAAAAGCTTTCGCTTTTTCCCACGGTAATCCTTCATTTCTTAATTTAGACTGTAAATCTCTTGCCGTAAAGTCAATTCCTAAGCCAATTTCGCTAAAGTACTTGTGGGCGAATCTAGGCTGTATGTTTTTACCTAACCGATTAATTTTAATAACTATTTCTACTTCATGGTGAATTTCTTTTGAAAAATCTGGAATAAAAAATGGATTATTATTTCTTAGAAGGGCTGTATCAGGTTTTAAAAACAACACAGGTTCAGTGGGTTCCTGATTGCCTAATTCTTTGGCATGCTCTGAAAAATTTCTTCCAATACAGATAATCTTCATAATCTACTATTCAAATTTCTTTTGTAGTAATTGAAGTTTTATTTTTTCTAAAACTTTTTTTGTGTTTATCGAAAATTCCCCATTCATCATCCATGAATAATATGATGGTTCCTCTGTAAGAACTTGTTCAACAGGTTTTCCTTTATGTTTCCCAAAATTGAAACAAGCAACCTCAGTTTTATTAAAAACGAATCTCCCGGCCAAATCAACATTATTATTTTGCTTCGAAAATTCAGCAAGTTTTTTTATGTCATTGACTACTGGCACAGAAACTTCTTTGTCTCGATTAGTAAACTCAGTATTTTGGTATTTATCTAGCATTGATTTTAGTACCTCGTAAGTTGCTTTAGTATCTGCTGAAGCACTGTGTGCATTAGTTAAATCTTTATCGCAATAGAATTTATAAGCTGCAGCCAATGTTCGTTGCTCCATTTTATGAAATATGTTCTGAACGTCAACCAAATTAATGTTGTCTATGTTAAATTCGATTTTAGCTCTGTGAAATTCTTCCAATAGGAGTGGAACATCAAATTTATTAGAATTGAACCCACCCAAATCACAGTTTTTCATTAATTCAAAAAGATCTTTTGAAATTTGATTAAAAGTGGGTTCATTTTTGACATCCTCGTCATAAATACCATGTATGAGTGAGGCTTCTAATGGTATTGGTATTGTGGGGTTTAATTTTCGGCATTTTTCCTCCTCTTTTCCATCTGGGTATATTTTTGTTATTGCTATTTCAACTATTCTGTCCGAAGATATGTTTGTTCCCGTGGTTTCTAAGTCGAAAAAACAAATAGGGCGTTTAAGTTTTAATTCCATTATGTCACAAGTTAGGCTTTAAGTAAAAGTATTTTTGTAATTCAGGCGTGAAGTTTGATTTATCGTATATTTTTATTTTGGTGTTAATTGTATCGAATCCATCATGAGAAATCGCAAGTTTATACACGCCAGGCTCTAAAATCATTATAAATTTACCATCTGCCTCATTAGTTTTATACTGCCCATAAATTTCGCCTTTTTCATCAGTTACTTCAACAAAATTATTTTTAAAAGGATTTGCATTGTCTAATTTTTGTTCCTTAGAATCATAATTTTTTTGGTATTCCTCAATTATTTTATCACTAACTCCAATTGATTTAACAGAATCAAGCTGTTTTTTAGATATTTCAAACTCATTT
>MDTD01125583.1_pt1 | contig 10776 bp, 9 predicted proteins | sample 811221 | NCBI WGS metagenome assembly MDTD01 (sample SAMN05326646, study PRJNA326480) | marine metagenome | isolation source: seawater | place: Pacific Ocean: South West | collected 2011
AAATAATTTTAGTTATATATTTAATAATATCACTGATGTACAGTAAATTAACTTATGAGCTTTAATTTAAAAATTATCCTGGGTATATTCTATATTATTTGTCTTAGTGTCGTATTATATTTTGTTTTTAGTTTCGTCGATTTATCTAAATTAACAGAATATTCATATATTAGGGATAATACCAGAAGCCTCATAGCATTTAAAAATGATAATTTGATTTTTTTTACTCTTTCTTTCTTTATTTTTGTAGTCATTTGGATCTTACTTTTAGGCTTTGGATCCCCCATATCTTTAGTTGCTGGTTTCATTTTTGGAAAATATTTAGGAACCGCCATTTGTCTGATAAGTTATACAATTGGTTGTTCTTTGCTGTACATTTTTGCAAATATATATTTTCGAGATTTAGTTAAAAAATATCTAGAAAGTAAGATTGAAAAATTAAAAGATCTTTTTAATAAAAATGAATTTCTTTATTTTATGTTATTTAGGTTTGTGGGAGGTGGTGGAATCCCTTTTGGGATACAAAATATTTTACCAGTAATATTTAACATGAAAATAAAAAATTATTTTTACGCAACTTTTCTTGGTTTAATACCTACAACTTTTATTATATCCTCAATTGGTTCAGGTATTGAGAATATAATTGAGAATAATCAAAATCCCTCAATTTTTGAAGCTATTTTAAATCCTGAGATCAATATTCCTCTAATAAGTTTTTTGGGTATTTTAATCATTTCTTATTTTATAAAAAAAAAAATTTTTAAAGGTAATGATTAATGAAAAACGAATTATCAGATGATAAAAGTCCTTATTTGCAACAGCATAAAAGCAACCCAGTTTTTTGGCAAAAATGGTCAAAAGAGTCATTAAAGTTTGCAAAAGAAAACAAAAAACCAATTCTTTTAAGTATTGGATATGCTAGTTGTCATTGGTGTCATGTTATGGCTCATGAAAGCTTTGAGGATGATGAGACAGCAAAATTAATGAACAAATTTTTTGTTAATATTAAAGTTGATAGAGAGGAAAGACCAGACTTAGATTTTATTTTTCAAAGCTCTTTTCAACTATTCAATCAAACAAGTGGTGGGTGGCCATTAACAGTTTTTTTGGATGAAAACGCTGTTCCTTTCATGGCTGGTACATACTTTCCTCCGAAAGCCCAAAATAACTTACCTTCTTTTAAAGATGTCCTTATCAAAATTAACCAAGTTTACTTTGATCAAAGAGAAAAAATTTTAAACCAAAGGTCATTGATTAAGAGTCATTTAGAATTAAAAAAAAACTCAGTTCTCAAACAAGATCTTGAACCAATTTTGAACGATATAATTAACAATTTGGATTTGACAAAAGGAGGATTCAAAGGTGCACCAAAATTTCCACTATTTAACGTACATGACACGCTTTTGTATTTTTTTAGAAAAACAAAAGAAAAAAAATTTTTTAATCCTGTAGAATTAATTATATCGAAATTATGCTCGAAAGGTATCTACGATCACGTTGAAGGAGGTATTGCAAGATATACAATTGATGAAAACTGGTTAATACCTCATTTTGAAAAAATGTTATACGATAATGCTCAATTTGTTTTACTAGTTTCAAAGTTTTTGAATGTAAATTCTAGCAAATATTACAAAAAAAAACTTAAACAAACTATAAAGTTCATTTGTGAAAACTTTACAGATCCTAATACTGGTTTGATGGGCTCTGCTTATGATGCTGATAGTGATGGAGAGGAGGGAAAATATTATGTTTTTAATTATGAAGAAATTAAAAATATTAAAGATATTAATAAATATTTTGAAATCAGTCCCGAAGGCAATTGGGAAGGAAAAATTATTTTAAATGAAAAAAATGAAATTTCAGAAGAAGTAATAAAAGAATTACTTAAGATAAGATCGAAAAAAAATAAGCCTTTCTTTGATAACAAAACTCAATTAGATATCAACAGTATTTGGTTGAGCTCTTTAGTTTCAGCTCATTCTGCTCTTCCTAATGAAGGTTATTTAGAATTAGCTGAAAACCACTATGCAAATATAAAAAAAAAGTTTATGAAAAAAAAATTATACCATAGCTTTTCACAAGATATAGTTTTCATTGAAGATTATGCCTTTCTGATACAAGCACTTATAGATTTAAATGAGGCTACTATGAACCTAGATTATAAACTCAAAGCGATTGAGATTTTAAAAGAAAGTATTGAATTATTTTATATAAAAGAAAAAAAAATTTTTCAAAAAAATAGAATTAACAACAATGATATTTTTATACAACCAATTGACATTGGAGATAACACCACACCAAATGCAAATTCTATAATGTTAATGAATCTTACTAGATTGGGTATGATGAAAGAAGCATCAGATTTAGCTGAAAGTTTAAACGGATATTTAAATAAATATAAAGGCTTCATGACTAGTGCGATTAAATCAATTGATTTTTATGAGAGTATAAAATCTGGAAAAAAATGTGGAGATGAAGGGTGCCTCATTTGAGAAAAAAAACTTTAATTAATTGGATAGTCTGGTTTATTTTAGTTATAATTTGGAACTACGGCTATCCACTTGCTTCTCCACTTGAAGACGTTTTAGTTGCACTAATTTTGTCAGTAGTGCTTATTTTCCTAAATAGAATTAATTATTGATGGTGCCCACAGCCTGAATCGAACAGGCGACCTTTTCCTTACCATGGAAATGCTCTACCAACTGAGCTATGTGGGCTCTTTTGTTAATAGATTTTTCAATTTATATAAGAGACTTGCATAAATTCAATCCAAGAAGTAAAAGTAATTGTAATGCAGGAGTTTTTATGGGAATTCATTATGATTATAAGTCTACTCGCGGCGAAAAAGCCATGAAAAAAGAAGCAAAGAAAAAAGCCAGATTAGAGCAGAGAAGGGCGAAAAAAAACACCAGTTCCTCGGATAGCGACAAGGATAAAATGCATGACATTCAAAAGACTATAACTCTAGAGGATCTAACAAACCCAGATAAAAATTAGTCAACGAATGAGATCTTCTAATAAGAAAGACTCAATTAAAAAATTTCGTGAATTAGCATTAAAAAAAAATTTAAAAAAAAGAAAAAAATTACAACAAAAAAATAGGAGCAAACCTGAGCGTACAATCTGACAAATGGATTAAAAAAATGGCAAAGTCAAAAAAAATGATTAGCCCTTTTGTTTCAAAACAAAAAAGATCTGGAAAAATATCTTTTGGTCTTTCTTCTTATGGATACGATGCTAGAGTTTCTAATGAGTTTAAAATTTTTACCAATGTAAACTCTGGTGTTGTAGACCCAAAACTTTTCAAGAAGGAAAGTTTTGTAACAAAAATAGGGAAAGAGTGTATTATTCCGCCAAATTCTTTTGCATTAGCAAGCACAATTGAGTATTTTAAAATTCCAGATAACGTTCTTGTTATTTGTTTAGGAAAATCTACATATGCTCGGTGTGGAATAATAGTTAACGTTACTCCTCTAGAACCTGGTTGGGAAGGGCATGTCACTCTTGAATTTTCAAATACAACCCCTTTACCCGCAAAAATTTATGCCAACGAAGGTGTTGCACAATTCATATTTTTAAAGGGCAATGAAAAGCCCGAAGTAACTTACGCAAAGCGAAAAGGAAAATATATGAAGCAAAAAGGTGTAACACTTCCAAAAGTATAATTTTCATGCAAAGACTTATTATCAAAGGAAAAAAAAGTTTAAATGGGACTATAAAAATTTCAGGTTCAAAAAATGCAAGTTTACCAATTTTGGCTGCAACTATTTTTTTTGATGAAGTAGAAATAAAAAATATACCTTTGGTTCGAGATATTTTTACTATGATTGATCTTCTTAATTTTATTGGTTTAAAAGTCAAATTTTTGAAAAATAGAAGATCTTTGAAAGTTAAAAATAATAAACTCAAATTAAATACTGTTGCGCCTTACAATTTAGTTAAGACTATGAGAGCTGGCATCCTCGTTCTTGGACCTCTAATTGCAAAATATAAAAAAGCCAAAATCTCTTTACCCGGTGGCTGCGCTATTGGGACAAGACCTGTAGACTTACATTTACTCGTTTTAAAAAAACTCGGAGCAAAAATAAGAATAAAAAACGGCTATATACACGCAACAGCAAAAGAGGGACTTAGAGGATGTAATTTTAAATTTCCAAAAATTTCTGTAGGTGCGACTGAAAATGGAATTTTAGCCGCATGTTTTGCTAAAGGTAAAACAGTATTATCTAATTGTGCAATTGAACCTGAAATTATCGATTTGATAAGTTTTTTAAGAAAGGCAGGTAATAAGATAATTGTTCAAAAAAGGAAAATTAAAATAATCGGAACAATAAATTTTAAAAAAATTTCACATGAGGTAATGTTTGATAGAATTGAGTTAGGCACCTACATAATTGCATCAGCACTTGTAGGAAAAAAAATAAGAATTTTAGGTATAAATACAAAGATATTAAACAATGAAGTAAAGATCTTGAAAAAAATGGGTGTAAAAATCTTTTTAAAAGAAAAAGAATTGACAGTTTTTAAAAGTGAAAAGATTAAAAAGATTAATATAAATACAGCCCCTTACCCTGGTTTCCCTACAGATCTGCAAGCACAAACAATGGTTTTAATGACAAAAGCGAATGGAATTTCAAAAATAAAAGAAAATATTTTTGAAAATAGATTTATGCATGTACCTGAACTAAAACGAATGGGAGCTAAAATTACTGTAAAAAATAATATTGCCTCAATTCATGGACCGACAAATCTTTCTGGTGCGGAAGTTATGGCCACTGATTTAAGAGCATCAGTAAGTCTTGTTTTAGCTGGATTAGCTGCCGATAATAGAACAATTATAAACAGAATATACCATCTCGATAGAGGCTACTTCAATCTGGAAAAGAAACTAAAAGCTTGCAAAGCAAGAATTAAAAGAATTTAAAGTGAAACAAAAAAATTTAAAACTCACTGGCAAATCCATAGAAGATTTAAAGATTATTTCTGCATATCTTCAAGACTCAATAGTTTTGTCAAGAGATATTGCTCATTTAAAAAAAAATAAAATATTTTTGATGCAACTCAATAGATTTATGTGGGAAGACGTTGAAAAGGGGGTTTTCAGAAGGAACAAAAGAATAAGAACTATTTTAAAGATTGATAATGTTATAAGTGTAAGTTCAAAAAATATTAATCAAAAAATAAAAGACTTATTTTTTGATTTTTTAACTATTGAAACTAAAAAAATGGCTGATAAAACCTATGAAATGAAACTCATTTTTGCCGGCAACTCAGTTATTAAGATTTATACTGAGGTTGTGGAAGTATCATTAGATGACCAAGGACTGCCATGGGATACAAAAAATAAACCTAAACACATAGAAATATGATTCTAAAAAATTTAGATGGAAATAGTAAAACTATTTTTAGAATAATCGAAAATTTATCTTCAAAGAGAAAATTGTTGCAAGACAATAAATCTTTGATTGCAAAAAAAATAGTTAAAAACGTAAGATTAAAAGGTGACAACGAAATTTTGAAATTGGAAAAAAAATTAAATCGGATAAAGAATTTAAAAGCTAAAAATTTCATTTTTTCGAAAAAAGAAATAAATTCAATAACAAAAACATTAAATAAAAAGACTAAGGCAAGTATAGATTTGGCTTATAATCGATTAATTAAATTCCACTCAAAACAAACTATGAAGAAGTTTAAAATTATTGATAATTATAAAAATCAACTAGAATACAAAAATTCACCAATTGAAAAAATTGGTGTTTATGTGCCTGGAGGCATAGCAAGTTATCCTAGTTCAGTATTAATGAGTTGTATTCCCGCGATAGTCGCTGGAGTAAAAGAAATTTATTTGACCACACCGGCTTTATCAAATAAACCTAATCCTGCTGTTATTTATGCTGCTAAAAAATGCGGTGTTAAAAAAATTTATAAAATAGGTGGCGCGCAAGCAATAGCTGGTCTAGCCTATGGAACTAAAACTATTAATAAGGTGAATAAAATTGTAGGACCCGGAAATGCATTTGTTGTTTCAGCAAAAAAAGAAGTTTTTGGTGACGTCGGCATCGATATGGTTGCAGGGCCATCAGAAGTCACAGTTGTAGCAGACAAATATTCTAATCCTAGCTGGGTTGCTGCTGATTTAATTGCCCAAGCTGAGCACGATAAATTTTCTCAATCAATCTTAATATGTCAAGACAAATTAACGATAAAAAAAGTTAATATGGAATTGACTAAACAACTTTATAGTCTTCCAAAAAGAAATATAGCAAGTTTTAGTCTTAAAAATTATGGTTATAGTATATTTGCAAAAAACCAAAGAAGGATTTCTGATATAATTAACGAGATTGCTCCTGAGCATTTAGAACTTAATCTTTTAAATTCAGAAAAAATTTTAAAAAATATAAAAAACGCTGGTTCTATATTTATTGGAAAATTGACGCCGGAGGCCTTTGGAGATTATCTTGCGGGCCCCAATCATATATTACCAACAACCGGTTCAGCTAAATTTTCGTCAGGATTATCAGTTTTTGACTTCTTTAAAAGACAATCAATGATTAAAATTTCAAAAACAGGTATTGAAAGATTAGGTCCATCGGTTATAAATTTGGCAAGATATGAAAATTTAGAAGGTCATGCTAGATCAGTGGAATTAAGAATAAAAAAGGAAAACTAATTGGCAAAACAAGAAACATTAGAATTTAAAGGAAAAGTTACCGAGCTTCTCCCTAACGCTATGTTTAGGGTCAAACTTGAGAATGACCACGAGATTTTAGCTCACACAGCTGGAAAATTAAGAAAGAATAGGATAAGGGTTTTGGCTGGTGATAATGTAATGGTAGAAATGACACCATATGATTTAACTAAAGGAAGAATAACTTTTAGGTTTTAGGCCTTGTAGCTCAGTAGTAGAGCAGTACCCTGAAAAGGTATGTGTCGTAAGTGCGATTCTTACCAAGGCCACCATTATTAAATTATAATAAATTATCACATCGAAAATTATAATCATTTTTGTTATTTATTATTCATGAATAAAAAAAAAATCGGTATTTTTTGGATGAGAGAAGATTTTAGATTAATCAGAAATTTTGCATTGTCAGCGGCATCAAAAAATCACGAAAACATAGTAGTTCTATATGTATATAAAGAAAATAAATTCAAAGATAAAAATGCTCAAAGATGGTGGATTTTTAATTCACTTACAAATTTTAGGAGTGAATTAAGCAAACACAATATAAACTTACAAATTATAAAATCTGATACATATAAAAGTTTTTTTGAAAAATTACTAAACAAAAATGACTTTTGTCTTTATTGGAACAAGATATATGAACCTCAGTATCTTAAATTTGATCAATTGTTGAAACAAAAACTCTCACAAAAAGATATAGAATATAAAGTTTTTAAAGGGAATATTCTTAATGAATTCAACGAAATCAAAAAAAGTGATCAGACACCTTTCAAAGTTTTCACCCCTTTTTGGAGAACAGCTGAAAAATTCTACAGCGAAAAAATTCCCTCCCAATCAGGAAAAATTGAAAAAAATTATAAAAAGATCAATTACTTCAATAACGAATTCGATGAAGCAAATATACTCCCAAATAAAAAATGGTATAAAAAGTTTGAAGTAAATTGGGAAGTAAACGAAAAAACCGCTCTTAACAAACTTCAGACTTTTTTAAAAAATAATTTGAATGAATACTCAAGTAAAAGAAACTTTCCTAATATAAGCGGAACTTCAAAATTATCTCCATATATTAAACATGGACATATTCATGTTGAAACTATTTGGCACGAAACTTTAAAGGCCAAAATGAATAAAAACAATTCAAGTAAATTTCTCGCAGAAATAGGATGGAGAGAATTTAGTCACTCGCTGATAAATTTTTTCCCTAATATGATTAAGTCTAATTACTCTAAAAAATTTGATAAATTTCCATGGAAAAAAAATGAAAAATTCCTAGAAGCGTGGAAAAATGGTTTAACCGGTTATCCAATTGTAGATGCTGGTATGAGAGAAATGTACCAAACCGGTTGGATGCACAACAGAGTAAGAATGATTGTGGGTTCTTTTTTAGTTAAGCATCTTCTTATTCATTGGAAAGAAGGAGAAAAACACTTCAGAGACTGTCTTTTAGATTTTAGCGAGGCAAATAACATTTCTGGATGGCAATGGGTAGCCGGATGCGGAGCAGATGCTGCGCCTTATTTTAGAATTTTTAATCCAATTTTACAAGGAGAGAAATTTGATAAAGAGGGTGACTATGTTAAAAAATGGATACCGGAGATAAGGGAAGTGCCACGAAAATATATTCATAAACCATGGGAATACTCGGAGTCAAAAAAATTTAAAATTGGTATTAGTTATCCAAATCCAATCGTAGACCACCAAGTTGCTCGAGAGAAAGCCTTAAACGCTTTTAAAAAGATTAAGTAGTTAAATATTACCGCAACAATGTTTAAACTTTTTACCTGATCCACAAGGGCATTTCTCATTTCGTCCTACTTTTTGATTTGAAAATTCTTTACTTTGATTTTGATCAAGTTTATTTTCACTTAAGACAATTTTTAAGTTAAACAAAAACTTAATTACATCAATTTTAATTCTATCTAATAATACCTCGAATAATGCAAAAGCCTCTTTTTTAAATTCTGATAAAGGATCTTTTTGTCCATAACTTCTTAGACCAATTACCTGTCTTAATTGCTCCAAGTATTGTAAATGAGATCTCCAATTAAAATCTAATACTTGAATAAATATTTTCTTTTCCAAATCATCATTTTGTAAATTACCGATTAGTTGCTCTCTTTCTTTTCTTGTAAAATTATATTTTTCTTTTATCTGATTAAGAAATTTTTCCTCAGTTAATTCAGCTAGATCAATTAATTTTTGATCACCAAAAGAATTTCCTACAAGATTTTTTAGAGATGTTAAATAAGGTTTTTGATCTTTTGATTTATTAAAAGTGTCTTTTGCATTTAATAAAAATTTTGACTGTTCCTCAAAAAAATCATCAAGAATATTTTTTATATTTCCCTCATTTAGCATTTTAAGCCTTTGGCTAAAAATAACTTGTCTTTGATCATTCATCACATCATCAAATTTGATCAATGTCTTTCTGATGTCAAAGTTTCGAGCTTCAACCTTTTTTTGCGCACTTTCAATAGCTTTATTAATCCAAGAATGATTTATAGACTCCCCTTTTTTCAACCCAAGCTTTTTTAACATACCGTCTATTTTGTCCCCACCAAAAATTCTCATAAGTTCATCTTCCAAGCTTATATAAAAAATTGAATTACCTGGATCACCCTGACGACCGGCTCTACCTCTTAATTGATTATCAATTCTTCTACTTTCATGTCTTTCTGTGCCAATGATGTATAATCCACCAAAATTTTTAACCTGTTCTTTTTCGTCAGTTAATTTTTCTGTTTTTTTAAAGTTTTTTTCCTCTTTTAAAATATTAGTATTACCACCTAATTTAATATCTGTACCTCTTCCAGCCATATTAGTTGCGATGGTAATAGCACCTATTTTTCCCGCTCCAGATATAATATTTGCCTCTTGCTCATGATGTTTTGCATTAAGAACATTGTGACTTAATTTTTTTTGATTTAATAATTCTGATATTTTTTCTGATTTTTCAATACTTGTAGTTCCAACTAAAACCGGCTGACCTTTTGAGCTACACTCCGAAACTTTTTTTATTATTGCGTCATATTTTTCTTGTTCAGTTCTAAATATTTGATCATTAAAATCTTTCCTGATCATTGATTTGTTTGTTGGTATGGAGACGACATTAAGTTTGTAAATATCAAAAAATTCTTCAGCCTCAGTTAATGCTGTACCAGTCATCCCTGAGAGTTTTTTATATAATCTAAAATAATTTTGATAAGTTATTGAAGCTAAGGTTTGATTCTCTTCTTGAATTACAACATTCTCTTTTGCTTCAATTGATTGATGTAAACCATCAGAAAATCTCCTACCTTCTAAAACTCTTCCTGTAAATTCGTCAATTATAAAAACTTTTCCCTCTCTAACAATATAATCAACGTCTTTCTTAAAAAGAAAATTTGCCTTTAGTGCTTGATTTATATGATGAACGAGATTTAAATTTTTTGGATCGTAAAAATTATTATTTTCCAAAATTCCTTTCTGTCGTGACATTTTTTCAATTTTATCAATTCCTTTATCAGTTAAAATGGCATTTTTATTTTTTTCGTCCAAATCAAAATCTTCATCTAAAAGTTTTTTTATAAATTCATTTGATAGATCGTAGTAATTACTTTTATCTTCTAATCTACCAGATATTATTAGAGGAGTCCTTGACTCATCAATAAGAATGCTATCAACTTCATCAACGATACAGTAGTTATGTTTTCGTTGTACCATTTCAGAGATTTCATATTTCATGTTATCTCTTAAGTAATCGAAACCAAACTCATTATTAGTTCCATATGTTATATCGCAACCATAATTTTTTTTTCTCAAATTGTCTTCAAGACTACTCAATATACAACCAGTAGACATTCCTAAAAAATTAAAAATTTTTCCCATCCATTCAGAGTCTCTTTTTGCTAAATAATCATTAACTGTAACAATGTGAACACCATCTCCTGAGAGTGCATTAAGATATGCTGGTAGTGTAGAAACTAAAGTTTTTCCTTCTCCCGTTTTCATTTCAGCTATATTTCCTTGGTGTAAAATTATACCACCAGCCAACTGGACATCATAATGTCTTTCACCCAAAGTTCTTTTGGAGGCCTCACGAACTAATGCAA
>MDTD01106015.1_pt1 | contig 10775 bp, 18 predicted proteins | sample 811221 | NCBI WGS metagenome assembly MDTD01 (sample SAMN05326646, study PRJNA326480) | marine metagenome | isolation source: seawater | place: Pacific Ocean: South West | collected 2011
GAGTTTCAGGTTTGTGCAACAGGTATCGCTGCCGCTGATGAACTGACAATCATGAGATATATTCTTAATAGAACCGCTGAAGAGTATGGATGGCAGATCAACTTTGAGCCGAAGCCGATTTCTGGAGACTGGAATGGTTCGGGCTGTCATACTAATTTTAGTACTAAAAGTATGAGACAAGATGGGGGATACGACGTAATTGTTTCTGCAATCCATAAGTTAGAAAGTAATCACAGCTTTCATATGGAAAATTATGGAACGGACAACGAACTTAGGATGACTGGTCTACATGAGACGTCTAGCTACGATACATTCAGTTTTGGCGTAGCAGACCGCACAGCCAGTGTTAGAATCCCTAGGGAAACATATCAAAATAAAAAAGGATATTTTGAAGACAGAAGACCGTCATCTAACATGGATCCATATATTGTTACGTCTTTGTTACTTAAGACTTGTATCAGTTAAACGTTTAATGCAAGACGTGTGTCCAAATCAGCGTAACTATTGTATGTATATCTTGAGGCCGAATTGTTTTCCACCATTCCGATGTTTTCCCAGTCATCATCTACTACTTTACAAAGATGATAAAGATGAGCAAGATTTTTGATTTGCGATAGCAAACCACATGCAGATGACTCACCATAGCCACTATTTAGCCACCTTTTAAGTTTCCATATTGTATTTGCATCACAATTTTCTCCATTATCAAATAATATTGGACCTTCAGCATTATTATTTGATATACGTGGCATTTTGGCAATTTTATCGTTGTTAATACGAGGAAACGATACACGCATTCCCATAGGTCCTTTAATCGCAAGCCTAAACATAATCTTATATCTTCCAAACAATATCACGCTCTCCATCACACTTTTGTTAACCATACTCCAAATAAGTTGTTGAATTTCTTCAGGCATGCAATCCAGCCATGTTTTGTTGTTACCAGTCATCTTTCATTTTGTTTATGATTTATTATAAATTTCAATTTTGTTATCAAAAAAATAAGAATTTAATAACTTTTACTGTAATGATAATTAGTCTTCAATATTTGTCCCTTCTTCATACCAGTCGCAAACACTAGCCATACCTTCAGCTCGTGAATCCAGAACCAGCCTCATGATGGCCTTTTCGTATGCCCACATTGGCCTTCCATCATCTGTCTCCATATCGTCAATGACCTCATCAATGATGTCATTCTCCTCTTCCGACGAGTCTGAGTCATCGGAGTCGGAATCATCCTCCGAATCGGAATCTTCTTCCTCCGAATCGGAATCTTCTTCCTGTGACACAGGAGAGGGCGCTGATGACCGATTAAATGATGCTGCCTCTAGATCAAGATTTGGAAGACGTAGACCACCTACCCTAGGGTGTTCGCGAATGTGCTCATTGAACTCATACATAGTGCTTGGCCCGTCGCTGGTGGTAACGGTAATATCGTCGGCATAAGCACCCAACGTCTGAAGATGCTCAGGAATATCATTGTTTTCTTCTTGATGATTGTTTGCAGCCTCATACATCTCAGGATCAATTGTTAACATGTGTGCGTTCATACCACGACCCATCATGAACGCATGTTCCTGGAAGATGTGATTGAGTCCTTTGGTGAGTTTGCGAAGTTTTGAATAGATAATGTCAGTATCTTCAAAGTGAATCTCGCTGAACTTTTCGTCGTTCATCTCTTTTCCTTTTGCCCGCTTTGCCAAGGTTGCACGACACATCGGGCACTTTTGCGAACGACGCATGTTCTCCGCCAAACACGTGAAGCAGAACTTGTGTCCACATGGCGTGACCGAAATGTTGTTGGCACTCAACTTCTCAAGACAAATTGCACATTCACATTCACTGGTAAGTTGAAGATCAACTGGTTTACCGACTTTCATTTCTTTTTTTTCGTTTTTTCTTGACTTGATTGCCTCCCGAAGTTGGCTCCGGTAAGCGGCGTTGTCGGGATGCTGAAACTGTGCGTTCGTGTGGTTGCGAGGCATGATTGTTATTTGGTGTTATCATCATTTCTATTTTTTTAATACTTTTCAATTTTTCAAACTATTCAAAAAATGACAAAACTTCAAAAAAGGTGAACAATGGTGCCATAGCGAAAGATTGATACAAACTATCAAATAATGCGGGACGATTTCGCTCAAAGAAATAATGACCTATAAACTGGAATATCCAACTTAAGGTAAATACGATACCTGTATACAACATATGATTTACACATTTTGCTTTAAAAATTACTGCTGATAACCAGATAATCATTAAATACAGATTAATTGCGGTGACTTCATTTATTGTGGTATTTTTTATTTCATACATAAAAATATAACTATAGAATATCGCATAAAATAGCATGAGCGCAAAACTACAATAAAATGGCAAAAATACACAAACACTCCAGGAAATTGCCGGAATGCACAAAATATGGATAAGTTTGTTTATCATATTCATATGATACTTGTTATAGAATTTATATGCTGGCCAATCGTGGTAATCGTCAATCATACTTTTATAATCACCATTGCTTTTAAGTCTATATAAAAAAGATAAGAAGGATGATACGACACTATGATTTAATCAAAACCACAAACATCGCGAAGACGCGCAAGTTGATTCCTGAGATTTTGAACCTCTTGGTTGAGGCGGGCATTTTGTCCCACGAAACGACGGGCTTCTGCTTCATGCTCTTCCTGTTGTTTGAGTAATTTTTTCTGAAGTGTTTGTGTGCGAGCTCTCTCGGCTTTGAGTTCGCCTTCTAATGACAGTGTGGATCCCAGCCAAAACTGCATGTCGCTAGCTTCAACTGTTTGTGCGTCTTTGCAAGGAAGTGTGATAACGCTGGTTTGCAAAGTGGTCATTGGTTGTTGGTTGATTGTGCTTCCTTTTTTGTTTCAATATTTTGTTTCAATTTTATGCAAAATTCTAGAGAAGTGGATCATCTCTTGTAATTCCAACTCTTCAATATATACAAAATATGGCGATGAAATTCCAAGAATACCATTGATCCGGTTCATAGAGTCAGTATCTAACACCCCCGGGGTCAACGCATCAACCCAAGCTTCTAATACACTATATAAATGATGACTTGGAACATGCCGATTTCCTGTGTGCGTTTCCTTCTCTATTCTATCACACAGTTTTTCCCGTATCGCACAGATCTTAGCTTCAAGCTCTAATAGTACACATCTGTAATTACTAGCTGTTTTCTCTGTTGTATTCATTAACTATAACTACTTACTATATAACGTGTTCAATTTTATATAGAACCTATTGCCTTGTATTCTTTCGTGGACTACAAAGATGCTTTACAGTAGTATTTTTGTAATAGTATTTCTTCATAATTTCTGCCCATCCAACAGAGCGATGCTTACCATGATTGCAGTAAAATCCTACTGTTCTGGGTTTCTTCTCTTCAATTGTATTAACTATTCTCTCTATTATTTCCAAAAATTTTGGGTGAAGTATTATGCTGTCTTGTATCTCTTCCGAAAATCCATTAAGACTATGTACATCTAATTCTGAATCTATTTTTGTCTGAAACGTTGTTGCGTCAAAAATAAGATCACAATCTGTTCCTGGCCCCTTTTTTATGCCCCATGTAAACATTTTAAAATGTCTATCTTTGTTAATAGCATTTCCTGACACCGTTTCCGGCAGTAGTTTAAGTATTTCTCCTTTTAATGTTTCACGGTCTTCAATTGTAGAATCTATATCTTCGTGGTAAAATCCCAAGTCATTCTCGTATTTATCATATACAAGTTTGATAGGTTTCATAAATTATTATGCAATTCAACGTTTAATTTGTTTCATTAAAAAATATGAATTATTATGACTTTTATAGTTGATTAATTTATTCTGTTTCGTTCCATTCAACAACCCACATTGTTGCGCGAGACGTATCTCTCCACGTCTGCGTGCCGATTGAACGTTCAATATCTGTTGGCGGACAGTACTTTAAATACCACTTTGCATTTTTGCCTGCCTTTACAATGATGTTCGCACGATTTCCATCTTTTGAGAAAGTCTTGTGAGCCAAACTGAGAATCTCTTCAAAATTCAGTGTTTTGTCTAGGCCCATCTTTCCCACTCGTCCCTCGCCATCTTCTGGATGAATTGGACTTTCGTGGAATCCAACATCCACATTTCCTCGGTTTATAATTGTCTTTGCTAATTCCATTGTGCTGTTAAATATCTCTAGTTAAGTATTTCAATTTTATCAAAAAAATATAATTAGAATGTTTTGTATGACGTAATACCTATACGCTAATATCATCTGGCCACACCATTGGCTCAATAGGCGCTGAAATGGTCTCATTCATCCGAAGTAGTATCTGTAGTTTCAAGTTTGCTGCCTTGATTTCTTGTAGTTGTTGTTTTGACTTTTCGGTAACTTCCTCCACATACTTTTGAAGGCGGTGAATTTCGGCTTGGTCTGCACTGGCTTGTTCTTGGATAACGGGCATTTTTACATCATAAAAAATATGATAATTCATTTCAATTTTGTAAAAAATAACGTAAATAATAACCAACGTGTAATTATTGAAAACTTTTATTTGGACTCACATACAAATGCGGTCAGTCCGCAACACATACCGTCTTTTCCAAAAATTATTAGACGTGCTTCTTTGCCTTTACCGTGCATATTAGTAGCATCAAGCTTGTTCGGGTCAGTGCTTGCCCTTACTAAATTGCCCCTCATGGACATCTCAAAATCTCCTTCGGTGTTTCTGTCCGAAAGATTCAGGTCTTGAAAAACTGCGACATACATATTAGTACTATCGGTCGGATCTTGAAATTGCCACATGGATGCGGGAACATGTTTTGGACGTTCCGGTAATGGGACGAGATTTGTCACCTCTTGTGGATTAAATTCGGTGGTTGGAGTTGTCTTCAGGTGGACGCTGGTTGCTTGGTGGAACTGCATTTCTACATAAATAAAAAGAGGTTTGATTGATTTCAATTTTGTGAGAAATGAGCAATGAAAAAAGACCCGAAGGCCGTTTTTCACGATTATGTTGCTTTTTTTGGTTGATTTCTTGTATTTATTCTTCGTCGTCCGAGGAGGTGTCGGACAACGAGCTGACCGAGTTGCGACGCTGGAGCTTGGGAAATGCCTCTTCGCTGTTGTCCACCTTGGAAGCCAGTTCCACCTTGACTTCGTCGTCGCGCTTCTCAAACTTGGTGGCTCGGTTGGCGTAGACCTTCCAGAACCAGCCCCCATTAGGGCCCTTGGAGTCGTATGTGACCTTGAGGAACTCTGCCTTGTCCTTCATAAGCATATGCCGGTGCTGTTCCCAGCCCTCAGCCCACTCCTTGAAGTGAATATAGAACCGCTTGAACTTCCTGCCCTGGTCATCAACCTTGAGGACCTCGTCAATGTGGTCCAGTTGGCCGAAGCCAGCCTTGCAGAAGATTGCCCACACGCGGGCCTTGCTGATGTTGGGGAATGCACGAGGAATGCAGAGGCTCTCGGCCATCATCTGAGCTGCTACTGTTGCCATGTCTGTGAGTTTGTGTTGTGCAGATACTTCCTGTCAAAAAATCCATTTCAATTTTCTGAAAAAACCACCGAAAAGTCATCTATCTTGTAAATCGTAGATTCTGCTCTATACCCCCAAATCAAGCATTTTATGCATAAATGAGAAATCGGTGCATTTTCTAGAAAATTGAAATGGATTTTCTGCTATGTGGTTCTTGCACAACAAACTCTTACAATCATGTCCATCCAAACCCGATCAATGACCAAGCGCGCCGGCGAGCCCCACGACCTTGAAGCCTTCCACAGCTACGCAGAGGACCTTACCAACTTCGTTGATGAAAAGCTCAAGCAGCAAGACCTCAACGAGGACAGTGATGATGACTCATATGTCCCTTCCGAGGACGAGGAAGAAGACAGCCGCTCTTGGCTGGAAGGTGACGAGTTCTTCCATGAGGAAGTCTATGACGACCACCACTTCTGTCCTAGCTGGAACAGGTGCTGCGAAGAGAACCTTGCTCGCAAACCAAGCCAGAGGTGGCCAGAAAAGCTCAACACCTGGCGCGAACACTTCACCAGAGGCCAATGGAACTACTACATCGGCGAGATCTGCTGGAAGATTTCATACGAGGGCGCATCCGATGATGCCCTCACCACCGAAGAATACGAAGCCGCTCGCAACTACATGCACGGAAAATAAATAACCCAAAACTCGTCCTGAGTAAGACGTAAAAAGGCAGCTAGTCCGGAGTGAAAAAGTGGTGGTGGACCATTTTTTCTATTTTAATCACTAAAATCTACTTTTATTAGAACATAGATAATCGGTTCTTCCATTTTTTTATTAAGTGATAAAATTGAAAGGATTTAAGTAGTGTAGCGGTAGTCATTGTATGGACATCAGTCTAACAGATCTCATGAACGCTACAAAAACCCTCTCTCAGTTCCGCCGCATCTTCAAATGCCTCATGGAAGCAGGTATCACTCCAACTCAAGCTGCCGCCCTCAGAGCACTACAGCAATCAGCACAATTTCGTGCTCCGCCATCTCCCACATCCTCCTCAAAACAGGATGTATTCGCTGACGGATCTCTTCAAGAGTTCATCTCACAGAATCTTGTAGACCCATGGAAAGATACGTGCTTTGAAGGATACGTATATCTTTCGCCCAAACAAAAAGGAGAGTTCGGCGAGAGGTTTCTTGAGAAGTATTTCCTTGCCAAAGGACACAAAGTTCAACGGGCTCCAACTTCCACAGATTCTTACGACCGCCTCATTGACGGGCGAAAAGTTGAGATGAAATTCAGTCTTGCAACTCGCAACAAAAAAGACGATGGGGTAAAATCTGACAATTTCATCATCAACCACGTATCAAAAGGGAAAAACTTTGATCGTTTGGTGTTTTGTTGCATCAACGGTCAAGATCAGTCTAAATGGACAATTAAATGGCTCACTCATGCAGACTTCGTTGCACATGTTGAAAATAAGGAGACATCTTTATTTAAACACCAGCAAGGGGGTCAGGGTGTTGAAAACGATGATTTTATGTGTTCAGGCAAGGGCATTTCAGAGCTTTTGAATCATGAAATGGTCAAGGATATCTCCGAATGGTAATCAGCTATTATTGCAAAATTTTTTTCATAAAATTGAAATGGATATTATTGAATTAATAATGACAACAACCATGAACGCATCCTTCGCAACTCGCGCGACCCGCAACCTGCTGAACCACAGCAGCCGACGCCCCACCTGGAAGAAAATCAAGAACGCCCAACGCCTCGCTGGCGTGACAGAGGAAGAAAAAAACAGAAAAAAACGGCAGCGCGACAGAGAGCTGGCACGCTCAAAGCGGCAAGGCAAGGGATCTTCCCAGATCAACTCTCATGTCACCACTGACATCGCGGATGATGCTTACGGTTCTCCCATTTCGTGGGAGGAAAAGCCATGGTGGCGATTCAATAACAACGCGCGTGCACAGCTCAACCCGAAGCAGCTGGACAAGGTATTCGGACTTTACGAAGAGAGATTCGGACCGTACTTTTCAGAAGAAGAGAAAAAGTCGGGTTATAAGGCCTACTAATTCGTGAAAAATTTTATAATCATAATTCTTATTTTTTTATTTTTCAAAACCAGTCACGGAACTGACGATTTATTGCTCTGCTGTGGACGTATCCTCCAACGTATGAAATAATACGTCTTTTTCGGTAAGAATTAGGAAAGAACAGATCTCTCAGAAATTGATGATTTTCTTTCTCACTGACGAACTCGTATAAATCAATGACGAATTTGTTCATGATGTAAAGGCAAAACATCGCGACGGAAATGACGGAAAGTAACACAAGACTGTGTGCTTTCACCGCTTCCAAATTGCCATGGTAATAATCCCAGAAAATTATCGTGTTGCAAGCATAAATTCCATCAATGACTAAATCAATAATTTCGTCTGCGCGAGCCATCGCTAGAAGTTGGAGGAAAAGGAGAAGAATTGTTTTCATGTTTACATACACCACTAATAAAAAACATTGATTCAATTTTTTATAAAATTAAATAATTTAAATCATGTGTTTTAATCTTCTTTTGTTGGATAAACCTTATTGTTTTCTTTATCAATATCAAAGCAAAACACAAACATGACAAGGAAGAACAGAATCAACACAATAATTATGAGAGCAATTATCGCTTGAGCGAAGATTTCTTCTTCGGTCTGGAACAACATAGGAAATGGCGGGTTGAACATATCTGCTCCTTCCGCAATCTCGTCAAGTATATCGTATCCAGAAACAGCAGTGACCAGAGCAATCAAACAAAGAGGCGTCATTGCTATTGGTTAATATGATAGATTTGTTTCAATTTTATATAAAATTGAAATAACTGGTTAACATGCAGTTATCCCTACAAACAACCAATGCCCACTCTTTACGAACTGGATTTCAAGAAAATAGCCAAAGGCTGTGAGGAAAATTGGTTTGGATCTACCAACTTGTCAAATGGCACTGCTCCAAAAGATATCTTCATTGATGAAACAGAACCATTTCATCTAGTGCAGATTTTGTTCAGACTCAAGGAACAACAATGGAACCATGACCACTGGACACTTTTTACAAAGAAAGACATTCTGGACATTCTTGAAGAAGACACTATCAAAGATGCATATATTGAGAATTCAAGTTACTTCGGTCCGGCATTCGTTGAAGAGTTTCCACATCAAACGAACATATTTGTGACCCATTACTGCAATGTCGTAGGTGAATACTAATTGTCTTTTACAAATACTTAAATCATCTTTATTTTTCTATTTTATATGAAATTGAATTGATTAATACAGCTATTAATCACTTCAATCATGACTGCTAAAATCCAACAACAAACTGATTCTCCACCTCTTACTAATCTTGAAGACCCTCCAGGCAAATGGTTCTTTGTTGTGATGTATTTCCTTTATCACTTTGTTCTCTTCTTTGCTATGAGTTATCTGTATACTCTTGTTATGTTCTATGACACCAAAATGAACCCGGAGTATATGCAACCTGGTGTTAAGGCATGGAGTGGTAATGGCTTGATGATTGCTGTTGTTATTCTTTATCTTCTCTACTTCTTGATTGCACTTCATTTCACACTTCGCTTCTCTAGACATGCTTTCGGTATTTGTCTGTCAACTGTTAACTATACGTTACTATACCTGGTGTTGGTTATTAGTCAAAATATCAACACCTCTTGCAAAAACCGTGAACTCCTTACGTGTTATGAAAAAACAGGTGATTATAACCTTGACGATACTGCTCTTCTCCATGCGATTGATATCACTCTCTATACCGTAGTTGGTATATTTGTTCTACAAATTATCTACTTCTTTATCAACTTTCGGTGTTATCGCGCAGAAAAATACTATTTCTACAAGAACGGCTTTAAAGAATTCCTAGCCACTATGTCCATGTACTATGTAGCGTCATTTATGATTACACTCCTACCCTTTCTTTGCATGTGTGGTCTTGGTAGTAGCGATGGAGGTAGCTGTTCTTCAACTAGCTTGGGAAATTTTGCTGAAGGACAAACCGATCTTGGGTTGAGTGACGGGGCTATTGAGGTTGTGTAATTTTACAAAATATTTACATCTTATTCTTTATTTTTTTAAATATCATCACACTAACCGTAAATAATATTCCACCCCATACTGTGTCTAGTCCTACAGTTTCCCATCTCCATTTTTTAAATATAGCATGATTGGTTAGCTCATATACACCGTAAACAAATATACCTAGTATGAATGTATCCAACAGAGAGAAATTCTTCATAATTGCGAAGTAATATAGAGCACTCACTATTAATGCGTAACATAATACAGTTGATAATGGATCTAACTTAATACCACTGCCCTGTATATCTTGCACTTGTTTATTGAAAAATGCTGATATACTTGAGAGATACGCAGCGTCTATACATGTTAAGATTACAGCAAATAAAATAAAGTCCTTGATATTGAACATATACTTTATCTTGAGATAATAATATCAGAAAATTAATATCTGTTTATATAAATGCAAAACGGCGGAAAAAGAGGTAAATATGAAAACATAATTATAACTAATCATACCGCAAAAAAGAACTTACTATTATTTTCAACAAGCAAAATGCGCAGTTCTAAATATTATTTAGGTTATGCACTACCTAGCATTAAGTCGTTTCTCTCTAACAAAAACATAGATACTATTACATGCATAACATTTCCATATGCCAGTGATAAAGAAGAGAGATCTATGTATCATACGAATATTAAACCTGCTTTTAAAAGCATAGGATTTAATGTTACGCAGATTTCTAAAAATGAAGACATTAAAAGTATGATAAAAAAAATAAACGATGCACAAGCTATATACGTATGCGGAGGAAATACGTATAATTTGGTGAAGATCTTGCAACAAAACAATCTAATGAAACTCTTAAGAGACAAGATATTATCGGGGACACCATATATTGGCGCTAGCGCCGGGACTAACATTGTCTGTCCAACACTTAAGACATCTAATGACCTTCCTGTTGTATGGCCTGAAAGTGCAAAAACCCTGAACTTGATTCCATTTCAAATAAATGTTCATTACGATGAATCGTATATATGTGGTGGTGAATCAAGAGAAGATAAGATTGAAAGATATCTTACAGAGCATCCAAAGAAAAAGGTATTAGGACTAGAAGATGGAACATTTATCTATGTTAGCGACAATTATGCCGAACTATTGGGTCTAAATACACGTCAGGCAATTCTTATGCAAAATAAGGGGGGAAGATTTGTAAAAGAATATATTAATGTTGAA
>MDTD01006857.1_pt1 | contig 10774 bp, 10 predicted proteins | sample 811221 | NCBI WGS metagenome assembly MDTD01 (sample SAMN05326646, study PRJNA326480) | marine metagenome | isolation source: seawater | place: Pacific Ocean: South West | collected 2011
ACGCTCCTGAAACCAGGGCAAGGCCACGCCAGAACCGGCTTCTTCGGGTGGTTCAACAGAAGGTTCGAGAGCCTGACCGCGCGCTATACCGGCGGCGTCGGCTGGGTGTTGCGGCGCGGCGGGCGGATGCTGGTCGTCTATGCCGTGTTGCTGGCGGTGCTCGGCATTGGCTATGCGCGGGTGGCGACGTCCTTCGTGCCGGAAGAGGACCAGGGAAACTTCATGGCGATGTTCGAACTGCCGGCCGGCGCCACCGCCGAGCGCACGCGCAAGGTCGTTGCGGCCTATGAAGCCTATACCGCGACCCGGCCCGATATTGTCGAGAGCACCGTTATCCTGGGCTTCGGTTTTTCCGGCTCCGGCCCCAATGCCGCCCAGGCCTTCACCAGCCTGAAGGACTGGGGCGCGCGCAAGACCACGGTGAATGCCGAGATCGCAGCAGCTGAAGCCGCGATGGCCGATATTCCCGAAGGCACGGCGATGATCATGAAGCCGCCGGCCATCGAATCGCTCGGCACCACATCCGGTTTCGCGCTGCGGCTTCAGGACCGGGCCAATGCGGGGCCCGACGCGCTGAAGGCGGCCGAGGACCAGTTGATCGCGCTGGCATCCCAAAGCCGTCTGGTGAGCGACGTGATGGCCGACGGACTGCCCGACGGCCAGAGCATCGCGCTGAAGATCGATCGCCAGAAGGCGCTGGCGCTCGGCGTCTCCTTCTCGGCGATCAGCGACATGATCTCGACGGCAATCGGATCGAACTATGTCAACGATTTTCCCAACAAGGGCCAGCTTCAGCAGGTGGTCGTGCAGGCCGATGCGCCGGCGAGGATGCATGTCGAGGATGTCCTGCGTCTGAAAGTGCGCAATATCGATGGCGGCATGGTGGCTCTGTCCGAAGTTGTCGAACCCGTCTGGGAAACGACGCCGCTGCAACTGGAGCGCTACAACGGCTACCCCGCTGCCAATATCTCGGGCTCGGCGGCGCCCGGCGTGTCGAGCGGCGCGGCGATGGACGAGATGGAGCGTCTGGCGCAACAATTGCCACAGGGCTTCGCGCTGGAATGGACCGGCCAGTCGCTGCAGGAAAGGCAATCCGCCGCGCAGGCGCCAATGCTGCTGGCCGCCTCGATGCTGGTCGTGTTCCTCGTGCTTGCGGCACTTTATGAAAGCTGGTCGATCCCGCTTTCGGTGATGCTGGTCGTGCCGCTCGGCGTGCTCGGCGCGGTGCTGGCGGTGCTGGCGCGCGGCATGGACAATGACGTGTTCTTCAAGGTGGGGCTGATCACCATCATCGGGCTGTCGGCCAAGAACGCCATTTTGCTGGTCGAATATGCCCGGCATCTGAGAAACGACGGAATGGGTCTTTATCGGGCGGTGTTGCGGGCATCCCGGTTGCGGCTCAGGCCGATCGTTATGACCTCGCTGGCTTTCATCCTCGGCGTTGTGCCATTGATGATCGCGCACGGCCCCGGCTCCGAAATCCAGAACGCCATCGGAACCGGCGTGTTCGGAGGGATGCTGTCGGCAACGGTGCTTGCGGTTTTCTTTGTGCCGGTGCTTTACGTTACAGTCAGTCGACTGACGACGCGCAAATCGCGGAACAAGGGCTCCGGGAAAAGCACGGGGCGCGCTGCGTGAACATCCGCAGAGGGTGTCTCAAAGATCGAAGGCATGGCCATGAACAATGCTCTGATCCTGATTATCGAAGACGAACCCGAGATCGCTGAAATCATCGGGACCTACATGGCGCGCGAGGGATTCCGGGTCATCACCGCCGGCGACGGGACGGTCGGGCTTGCGCATCATCTGCGCTTGCGCCCCGATCTGGTCGTGCTCGACATCAAGCTGCCCGGGCAGGACGGTTACGAGGTGCTGGCGGCGATAAGGCGGCGCGGCGACACGCCGGTGATCATGGTCACAGCACTTGCGGAGGATCTCGACAAGCTGCAGGCGCTGCGCATCGGCGCTGACGACTATGTCGTCAAGCCGTTCAATCCGCTTGAAGTCGTGGCCCGCGCCAAGGCCGTTCTGCGCCGCACGATGGGGCGCGGCGGCGATGAGGTGCTGCGCGTCGGGCCGCTGACCGTGGATCCGCTGGCCCATCGCGCGGCGGTCGCAACGCCGGCCGGATCGGCGGCGCTCGACCTGACCCGGACCGAGTTCCGCATTCTCGCCCATATGGCGGCAAGCCCGGGACGGGCGTTCGAGCGCTCGGAACTGGTCGATGCCTGCCTGCCGGAAGGCGAGGCGCTCGACCGCACCGTGGACAGCCATGTCAGCAATCTGCGCCGCAAGCTTTCCGCCGCCGGAGCGGACGGATTGCTCACCGGCGTGCGCGGCGTCGGCTACCGACTGGACAGCATCGATGGCTAGAAACCTGAATTCCCAGATTGTCCGCGCGATGATCGCATTGACGCTGCTCGCCTTCGCCGTCGTCTATTTCGGCCTGATCGCCTATTTCTTCTTCATCTATGAATGGCTCTATCCCGAGTTTACCGACGATGACTTTCTGCGCACCGGCGATATCGTCACCCTGGGCCTGCTGCTCGGCATCGGCATCGCGTCGGCCTCATTGCTGGGCTGGTTCCTCGCAAGGCGGATCGTCGCGCCGTTGAAATCGGTTGCCGGGGCCGCGCGCCAGGTCGCGGAGGGGGATTTCTCGGCGCGCGCCTCGGTGCGCCGCGGCAATTTCGGCGAGGCCGGCGATCTGGTCGGCGATTTCAACCAGATGGCGGAGCGCCTGCAGCGCGCCGAGGCCGAGCTGCAATATTCGAACTCGGCGATCGCGCATGAGCTCAGGACCCCTCTGACCATTTTGCGCGGGCGTTTGCAGGGCCTGCTGGATGGCGCCTTTGAGCCCAGCCCGGCGCTTTATGGCCGGCTCATCGAGCATGTCGATGATCTGTCGGCCATCGTGGAGGAGTTGCGCACGCTGGCGCTGGGCAATGCCGGCCAGCTCGAACTGCAGGTCTCGCATCTTGATCTTGCCGAGGAGGCCGAGGCGGCGCTGACCTCGCTCGAAGAGCCGCTCGCCACAGCCGGGATCACCATCAAGCGGCAATTGGAGAGCGTGGTCACCGATGCCGACCGCTCGCGATTGCGGCAGGCCTTTGTCGCGCTCCTCGAAAACTGCTGCCGCTATGCGCCGCAAACCACCGTGCTCGTGGAGACCGGCCGCGCCGGAGAGCACGTCTTCTTCCGCTGCACCGATACCGGCCCCGGGCTTTCCGAAGAAAACCGCGCGCGCGCCTTCGAGCGGTTCTGGCGCGCGGACAGTTCGCGCGGGCGGGCCAGAGGCGGTTCGGGTCTCGGCCTGCCCATCGTCAGGGCGATCGCAAAGGCGCATGGCGGCGATGCGCTGATCCTTCCGTCCCAAAACGCCGGCCTTGCCGTCGAAATCCGGTTGCCGCGCCGGGACCCGTCAAGGCGCATCGCTCCCGGGGCGTACGCTGCCGGCCTCTGACCGGCGCATTCAGTGGCCAGCGCCTCCGATCGGGCGATAGCGGGCCAGCAGCACGTAGACGGAGATGGCTAGGGCCGCGATCACGGCGGACGCGACGGACAGCAATGCAACATGGGCTGCGCTGAATGCGGCCTTGCCGGCTGCAATCAGGGCGGCGCCCTGTTCGCCGGGCAGCTGCGTCGCCACAAGATAGGTGTCGCCAATGGAACGGCGCGCCTGTTCGGCAAGGGGCAATGCCAGGTCTGGCGGCATTTCGATGGCCCGACCGAAGACGCTCGCCATGAACACGCCGAAAAGAGTGATCCCGAGGCCGGAGCCGAGTTCATAACCCGTGCCCTCGAGCGAGCCTGCCGCGCCTCCTTTTTCGGGCTCCACAGACCCCATGATGGCGATTGATGACGCCGTCAGCCCGGTGCTGAGGGTGAGGCCGGCCACAGCCAGCGCGGCCGGGATGTCAACGCCCGGAGCGCGGAAATCGGCGCTGCCGAGATAGGCCAGCGAACCGGCGGCGAGCAGCAGCGACAGCGTCGCCACCCGACGCAGCCCGAACGTGTTCGACAACCAGCCGGCTATGGGCCCGCTGATCGCGGCCGCGACCATGATCGGGATCATGAAGATGCCCGCCTCAAGCGGCGTCTTGCCGATCACGTATTGCAATTCCTGGGCGAGCGTCAGCTCGACGCCGGAAAGCGCGGCAGTGGCCACAAGCGCCATGATGATGCCGGCCACGATCGCGGGACGGGAAAACAGGGTGAGGTCCAGCATCGGATTGTCCGAGCGAAGCTGTGTGCGCGTGAAAAGCGCCAGCATGGCGATGCCGAAGGCCAGGATCGGGAGAATGATCGCGAGCGGCTTGCTGCCGCCGAAGCCCGCCTTGATGGCGTAGACAAGCGAAATCATGCCGGCGATCAGCAGCAGCGCCTGGCCGAAGGCCCATTTTCCGGGCGTTGTCGCTTCCTTTCTCGGCAAAAGGAAATAGCATGCGGGCGCGACCACCAGCATGAGCGGAACGTTGATGAGGAACACCGAACCCCACCAAAAATGCTGCAAAAGTCCGCCGCCGGCCAACGGGCCGAGGGCTGCGCCCGCCGATCCGATCGTTCCCCATAATCCAAGCGCGACCGCACGCTCGTCAGCATCCTCGAAGGTGCGTCGAATGATCCCCAGCACGCAAGGCACGATCATCGAGCCGCCGAACGCAAGCAGGATGCGCGCCCCGATCAGCATCGCCGCGCTTGTGGAAAAGGCGGCCGCAACCGATGCGAAGGCGAAGATCGCAAGGCCCGACAATAGCACCTTCCTGTTTCCCACACGGTCCGCCAGCGTGCCCATGGGCACCAGCAGGCCGGCCATGAGGAGGGGATAGATGTCGATGATCCAGAGCACTTCCGTGCCGGAGGCGCCAAGCGACTGGGTCAGTGTCGGGATCACGACGTGGAGCACGGTCATGTCGATGACGACGGGGAGGAAGGCGAGCGTCACGGCAACGAGGACGAGCCATCGCTTCGGATCACGAGGAGGGGCAGACATTGGGTCACCTGACTGATAAATTGCAGCGCCGTATATAAATACATACGTATGGATTTCAATCCTGAATTCCGTTTGTTGAAGGAGAGACGATGGGAAGAAAACCGACGATCAGCCGGGACCGGCTTTTGACGATCGCCGAGGACATCGTGAACATCGAGGGGCCACAGGCGCTGACGATCGATGCCCTGGCGAAAGCTGCGGGCATATCGAAAGGCGGCGTTCAATATTCATTTTCGTCGAAGGATGAACTGGTCAAAGGCCTCGTCGATCGTTGGACCACCCAATTCGATGCCCTTGTCGCCGACATCGAGAGCGTGGGGCCGATCGGCTTTGTGCTGAGCTACATCGCCGCCATGCGCACGTCGCAGGGGACCATTGACGCCAAGCTGGCGGGGCTCATGATCGCCTACATGCAAAACCCGCAAAACCGCATGGAGACGGCGAACTGGTACCGCTCGATCCTGTCCCGAATGGGCGACAGCAAAGAGGCGCGTGCGGCGCGAACGGCCTTTCTGGCGGTGGAGGGGCTGTTCACATTGCGCATCTGGGGGGCGGAGGACAGCGTCGACCTGCAATCGCAACTCGATGATATCGAGGCGATGCTGCTGAGAGATGGCGCCCGCAACTGACCGGGGCGTGCCGGTCGCGGCGCAATGGTCGGCAACCTTTCATCCCCTCGGAAGGTTTCTCATGATTGTTGCCGCACCGACGCTCCGACTTTGCCTCTGGCCAGGATCCATTCGGTTACCGTGTCGAGCGCACCGGGCGCAAAGGCGTGACGGCCCTCGAGGACAAAGCGCATGATTGCAAACCAGGTCCAGTCATCGGCCAGTTGCCAGTTGTAGGCGGATGATTTCAAAAGGCCATGCGTGGCCCCAGGCCAGATGATGATCTCGCTATGGCTATTCCGCCCGGAAACGAGTTCACGAAAGATTGCCGCATTGCGCTCAGGCTCGACATTCAGGTCGTTTGCGCCCCAGATGGCAAGCAAGGGCAGATCGAGCCGGGCAAGCGCAGCGCGCGCATCGGCGTATCGGTTGATCCTGATGAACTGCCAGCGATCTGCCGACATTCCGGCGGGCGCACTGGCCGCCTCCGGCCCGAAGATGCGCGCGTCTTCCTTCTTCTGATCGGCAATCGCCAGATCGACCGCCGGCGGATCAAGCCCCTCGCGCGCAAGCCGCGTGCGCGTGTAATAGTCCCCCTGATCCTGCCAGGACACGGCCGCTCCGACCAGAACGACAAAATCCGCATCGTTGGATGAAAGCTGCGGCAGCACCCAGCCAGCCTGAGAAAAGCCGACAGCCCCGCGTGCAAGGCCATCGAAACGCCGGGCCAGCAGCTGAAGCGCAATGCGCGTTTCGTCCGCACGCTCTTCCATGGTCTGTTGCAGCCAGTTACCCGCAGACGAACCGACGCCAGGCTTGTCCCAGGACGCCACCGCGATGCCTCGATCGAGCATGGCGTTGATCAGCGGAGCGTATCCGCCTTCTGACGTGCGATCCTGGGCGCCGTCGCCATGGACGAGGACAACGGCTGCCCTTGGCGTCTCGTCGGGAAGCCAGAGCGTCCCCGACACGGGCGCGCCCGCGGAAACGAAGTCGAAGCGCTCGCTGTTGCGCCGGTCGAGGTCATGATCGGCCAGCCGCCAAAGAAGAAAGCCCGCGGCGGCGGTCAAAACGAGAGCGAACGTCAGAACCGCGCGTAATCTCAATTGACCCGATCTCCGCATCTCATGATTTGACGGTATACTTATGGACGCGGTGCATTGAACACAAATCCGGACCGGCGGGCAATTCCGGAGATCGCCTTCGTTCCAGGATTTGGAATTCCAGTCATGTGATGATCCTCCTCGGGAATGCGAGGCACCGATCTTCGGCGCCGTTTCGAACAGGAGCAGCAGATAGCGTCTCGGGTGATCGACGGTCTCGCGCGCGTCCAGTCTGCCGCAATCCCGCGCGCTTTCATCGCCGCCTCGATGTCGGGCTCCAGCGTGGCCGCATGCCCGAAAATGCTTGCCGCGCAGGCATCGCGGATCGCCGGATTTGACCCATAGACCTCCTGCGTCATGGTGCCGACGAGACAGGTGAACTCGGCGAGGTCGCCCTCGATGATTGCCTTGCGGAACTCGATGTAGCCGATCAGCCGCTCGAACGGATCATCATGGTCGTGATAGGGGGCGCTTGCGAAGAATGCGCCGGTGGTGGCCGACCAGTGTTCCGCCGCCGCGATACCGAGCGCGTCCTTGCTCTTGAAGTGATGGAAGAAGGCCCCCTTGGTCACCCCCGCGGCCGAACAGAGTTCGTCGACGGTGGTGGCCGTATAGCCCTTGGCGCGGATCAGCGACAGCGCCGCATCGAGCAGCTTCGATCTCGCATCCGGTTTTGAGGTCATTTTGGGCATGTGTCGCCTCCTGTTCCGGAACACATACCAACTAGTCGGTTTGATGTCAAATGCGATGATGATCACGCAGGGCGCGCGAGTGCGATCGCGAGCTGGAGGCGGCGATTACCGCACCGACGGACGATTCGTATCGTGACCCGCAATGACTTGTTCGTGCATCTGGAGCGTAATCGCTACAGCGTCCCCGCCAACCGGCTGGTGAGCCTGCGGGTTTATTCCACTTGCCGCTCCGACTTACCGGGGGCAATCACATGTTCGATCACCACCTTCGCTGGCCTCCGCTGTGAACCGAAAACGCTTCGAGCAGCGCAGCCTGCCCCAGAAGCCACCCTCTCGGGAACCGTTCCGGCAGTCCGCGCCGCCAATGATCTGCCCCTGCGATCATTCTCGCGGCGCACCTCTCAAGGCGGCCTCGATGGTTGAAATATCAATCTTCCGCATTTCCATCATTGCCGCTTGCGCCCGCGCCGAGGCGGCAGGGTCCGGGTGCGAAAGCGCCTCCATCAGAACCCGCGGCGTGATTTGCCAGCGAAAGCCCCAGCGGTCCTTGCACCAGCCGCACATGATCTCTTCACCGCCATTGCTGACAATTGCGTGCCATAGCCGGTCCGTTTCGGCCTGGTCCTCGGTGTAGACCTGAAGCGAATAGGAATCGTTGGGCTGAACGTGGGGTCCGGCGTTGAGTAGCACATATGGAAGTCCCAACAGCGTCATCTCCACAAGCTGAACAGTCCCCGCAGGGCCGCTTGGCGCGCCTTCGGGGATACGGACGACCTGGTCCACATGGCTATCAGCAAAGGTTGCGGTATAGAACTCTGCGGCCGTCTCGGCCTCCGTGTCGAACCAGAGGAATACGGCGGCTTTTCGATTCGTCATCGTCTATCTCCTTACCCATGGCGGCAGGGCGCCACAGAATCAATGCATCACGTCATCCGCTCCTTGCGCAGCAGAATCACCGTTCCGGCGGGGTCCGACGTCCAGTGCCCGGTCACATTGGTCAGCGGTTCCAACGCGTCCCGGCAAGGGCTGCCAAGTCGCGACAGGGCAGCATCAGGATCGTCATCGAACAATTCGATCCACACATCTGTCTGGCTTTGCTGCGGGACACGATCGATCCACAGGGTCATGGCGCCGAATTCGAACCCTGTGCTGTTGTCCAGATCACGAGTGACCGTCAGCCCCACCTTGTCGCGATAAAAGGCCACGGTTTCCGCCCAACGGTGCGGCGGCACCTTGATGGCAATGTTCTTTCCCGGCTCCATATGACGCCCCTCCTCTTTCGACACTCGATCTACCTGTAAAATCCGTCCCGTAAATTGATTCCGTGCTCCAGCCAGGCCTTCATGGCGCAGAGCATCCCTGTCCATCCCTCGCAATTGCCGAAACAGGAGGCCATGCCGGCCTCGGTTTCGGGCCAGCCAAATTCGCTGATCCGCACCAGCGTGCGCCCGTCGTCCAGCGGGCTGAACTCCATGGTCACGGTCGTCCAGGTGGCGGTTTTCCGGTCCGCTTCCCATTGCAGTACGATTCTTTTGTTGGGGACGACCTCCTGAACCAAGACAGGGAAGGCGCCGGGGAAATCGTGGAAGTCCCAGGTCACCTCAACTCCGGTTTCCAGCCGCCCCCGCGCCCCGCCGGTGGTGAAATACTTTGACAGGCGCTCCGGAGCGACCACGGCCTCGAAGACCTCTTCCACGGGCTTGGATATGCGCCCTGCCACTGTAAATTTCAGCTCCATGATGCGAATCCTCTTTGCTTTTTCGGCATTATGTTATAAAACTACAACATGTCAACTGAGGAAAAATACGACACCCTGTTCAAGGCGCTCGGCCACCGGGCGCGACGGCGGATTCTCGACCTGATCAAGGACGGCCCGAAGACCACCGGCGCGCTCTGCGAGACGCTAACGGATCTCGACCGCTGCACGGTGATGCAGCATCTTTCAGTGCTGGAGAAAGCCGGGCTGGTGGTTGTCGAGCGGCGCGGCCGGGAACGGTGGAACCATCTCGACGCACTCCCGATCCATGACGTTCAGAAGCGCTGGATCGGACCTTACGCCGCGCACGCGATAGGGATGCTAGAGGATTTGGAGACGCTGGCTGAAACCGACGTATCATCGCCGGAACGCCGCAAAAAAAGTGACGCCTGAGAGACTGCGGCCAGGCTTGCCGATCCCAGACAGTTCGCCTGGCCGCTCTCACGGGCCAGCACCTCGGCGTAGGCAACCAAATCGCGGTGAAGTGGTGCGGGCAATGCTCTGCGCCCCGAAAACTGGAGGGAAGTCGGGGCTCAGGTCACAGAATCTGTACGATATGACGTGCTTCTTCGTTCAAGCCGGATAGCGCGCCAGGCGCCAATACACACCTCTCAAGCCATTCAGCAGAGAATGGAGGCCGCCCGGCGCTGTTCTTGTCGCGGAATGATAGGTTCGCAAACGGATTATTGTCCGACGATACACCCTGATAGCGTTGATAGGATCGCCAGATGTTGCGAAGGCAGCCGATATCCTTATTGCCGGACGAAACGCTTCTTTGGGCGGGGCCGTCAGCCGGTGCAATCTTCTCCCGCCAGTATCGGTAGAGTTTCAGAGCATCCTAGCGATCGATCTCATCGAAATACTTATCTCCGGCAACCGCAATGAAGTTTGAAACAGCCCGGCGCCGCACCTTCGTCCAGTTGCGCCTCTGTGTAGCGCTCTTGCTTGCAACTTCCGGTGCAGCAATTTCTGTCAGATATAGCTCGAAGGCTTCGGACAATCGAACGCGCGGCCGAGGCTCAAGCCCCAAAACCGCCGCGGCATCCATGCTCATTGGCGGTGAGACCAACAATGCATCCAATCGCGCCATGATCTGATCGCCGGTCTCGCTTGCCATCACATCGGCTGCCGGACGATAGGTGAAATCCAGAGCACCCGCTCGCGCCACGGCTGCGGCGCGGTAGCGTGCGTCCGCCTTACTGCGATCATCCCCCCTGGATATGCGCCTCACAATGGGTTGTCAGCCTTTTCGCAGGCATCACGTTCAATTCGGGCCATCGCAAGATCACGAGTCCGGAGCGAAATTCGAATGGCCGGCGCTCGCGATTCAAGGTCTATCGCAAGCTTCGGCACCCGCCGAACGTACATGTAAATACCTTGTCGCGTTGTCAGAAAACGGTCCGGATTCTTTCCTTTGGACGTAGTTCGCGTAGCGCTCGTTCCCTAATTTGCTGCACACTTTGTTGCATGCAAATGGCGTTAAGGGCGATAGCGATGGAGGGAGATCTATAATTTTCGATTAAAAATCAAAATCTTACTGAAGAATAACAGTGAGAAACCTGGTGCCCCTTGCCGGAATCGAACCAGCACTCCTTTCGGAACCTGATTTTGAGTCAGGCGCG
>MDTD01059395.1_pt1 | contig 10774 bp, 3 predicted proteins | sample 811221 | NCBI WGS metagenome assembly MDTD01 (sample SAMN05326646, study PRJNA326480) | marine metagenome | isolation source: seawater | place: Pacific Ocean: South West | collected 2011
CCAAGTGCATCTGCACTTATATCATACCCATTTTGTCGGGTATTAAAGTTTGAGGTACGGTTGGGGCTTAACCCGCGACCGCCTATACCCAGTTGCAGACCCGCCATATCGCTTTCCCATATATTTAATCCGGTAACTTTACTGTATATCTGCCGAGGGTTATTGGTGCTGAGGTTGGCGGTAAGGTCTTTCAGCACTACCACTTCTGTTTTTTTAGCTTCGTAAATGGCCGTCCCCTCCACTCCTTTCAACCTTGTAATACCAAAAGTACGTTCGCGTTCGTATTGTACTTCCACAGCATTTACTTCAGATGAAATCTCATTTAATATAATCGTTAATGTTATTACCGGTTTATCAATGACTATTGATGTTTTGTACAGCTCTTTCCCAAACGCAAATGCTATAAGCGAATATGCCCCATAGGGAATACCTTTTGCCTTAAACATATTGCCCGGTTGCTGCGCATCAAGCTTGTCTTCCCCCTCCAGCAGCACAATTCCGCCGTCAACGCTACTGCTGTCTTCCTGCAAAAGCAGCACTTTAAGTGTGGCGGTTTGCCCCGAAAGAGAAACACCTACCAGTGCAAGACCAACAAACAGCACTATTTTCATCCCAAATCTCACTATTGTTGTTTTAATTTTCATTATTCCTGTCGGGCAAAATCCAACTTTTGTGGCTCCATCCATCGACAATTTTGCTTAAATCTACCTCAGGGTCAATATATAAGCAGCTTTTACGCCCATTAAGTGTAACATACACCTCCGCCCTCACCTGCGGTTTGTAAACCCCCTGCTTTTGGTAATAATCTGCCAAAAAGTGGGCATACTGCACTATCATATCGGGCTGCATGGCCATTTGTTTTTCCTGATGAGCATTTAAAAACATATCATTAAAAACCTCCCCTTCCCTACCTGTATGTGTATCTTTCACAAAAAAAGCCGCTGTGCCTGCCTTCTCCATCAGCATCACCCGCCAGCTGAAACGGTACCCTTCTTCCGTCCAAAACATGTTACCGGGATAGGCCAAATACCTCCACGGAAAAACTAACTGGAACATGAAGTAAAGGGTTAGAAAAGAATACCCCATTTTCCGGGTCAAAACGCCCGGCAAATATGTGTTTTCTTTATAAATATTAATACGGTGGTTTTTGACGGTACCAAATAAACGAGTAATAACTCCCATCCAGCGCAGATGCCAATCAGCACTGAAAAAAATAAGCGCAGCCCCTATCATTACTAATGGAAAAACCCCTATTTGGAATAAAATACCTGTTAAAGCATGAAATACTACAACGGTTATATAAGCCCACGGTCTTGTACGGGGTAACAAAAGCCATAAAACAATGGTGCAATCGTACAACATACCTATCCAGCTAAACAAATACGGGGCGTACTCCCAGGCAAACAAAGGCCCCAAAAGAGGAACATCATTTGATGCAGGAAGCCATATTTTAAGCGGTAGGGCGTTAAGCAGCCAATCGGTATTTATTTTAGCCAACCCGGCGTAAGTATATACAATGCCTGTTTGTAGCATTAGTACATAAATGCACCATGCCGGAACGTGGGTGGCATTCAACCCCGGTTTTCGTACTACTTCCAGTGAAAAAAACCGATGGGCGGGTAACAGGGCAAGCAGCAGGCACACCAGGCTTATGTAATAGTAATGGTTGAGGTAATAGGTTACATCTATCAACCCCGTATAAGTGAAGGTAAAAAACTGTAGCCATGCCGCTACGCGGTAGTAAAGCCCCAGCATTACACAAAAAGAAGACAGCAGCAGCAGTATATGCACTGTGTACATCCACCAGGCAGAGCCGGCCTGTACCCACTCAAACCCAAAATACTTAAAATGAAATTGCGTAGAAATGAAATGCTCGTTAACCCAGCCCAATGCCATAAATCGGGCTGTGCTAAATACCATGCACAACCCAAAAATAACCCTTAATGCCGCCAGCGGAGCTATATGCCGAGGCTTTGTGAGGAACCCGGAAATATACTGGGGTATATTGACAGTGTTAGTCGCCATCACTGCTACTGAAAGTTATGGCTATACCCAGTAAGGATGACAGGTCGCTTTTAAAATAGCGGGTCATCTTCTGAAGTTCCGTGTGAAGGAGGTTAACCTTTGTCAGATCGTTTTTAACCAGTTCAGAAAACTTTTCGGTATTATTAAACGACTGAAACTGCATATTTACGGCGGTAAGCTGCTGCACTGTAGCGTTTTTCAACTCTATACCACCTGTTACTTTGTCTAAATAGTCGTCAAACCCTGTACGGTTAGTGCCATCGGTGCCCACACCGCGCCATATATTTTCAGCTGCTTTAAAATTCTCTTTCATAAAAAGAACGGATAAGCCGCTGTAATACGCTTCTGCCAACTGTGGCTCAGTCTGCACCTGTCCGGCACGTTTACCTGCGGGTAATCCTACTTTAAAGTTTTTAACCGACTCAAAGCTTTTTACAAACTCGTTGTAAAGGTTAGATGTGGGGCTGCCCGCCGATTTGTCGGTATTATTCACAAACGCATCGCGGTAGTCTTTCCAGCCTGTATTTATATCGTCAATCCAACTTTTAATATCTCCGGCCACCCGTGTAAGGTACTCCTTTCGGTTAGAGGTATTTATCGATGATGTTAAAGAATCTAATGCACCATCAGCATACAACAAGTATTCAAGGGTAAGAAACCCCCTGCTGTCGCGCCTGAAATCATTAAACTTATAATCCCCCGCTTGTATACGGCTTTCTACAACGGCTGTGTTTACCGGCCATGTACCCAAGTTTTCGTTCACCATTCCTAATATGGATTTCTCAGCCGGGCCGTAGTTAAAAGCGTTACAATGCTGCCATTGCAGGTAGGCGGCCACCCAACTATTTTGCGCCGCTGAAAGTGATGCCTGAGAAGGATTGGAGGTTAAATCAAACAAAGTAGTAACCATTAAGTCAGTTTTTGTCTGCATAACCTCCCAATGTGGGATAATAATATTATCGGCCATGTTTTCCAATAAAAGCTTTCTGTCGAAAGCTCCTGAGCTGTCGTTCTGGTTGTCTTTTTTACATCCTGCCAAAAAAAGACAAAATATGACTACAACAAGCAATAATATTCTTCTTACCCGCATTTCTGTATACAAAATTTTTCCGTACTCTTGCATTTGTCTGGAAAACACTATAAAAACGTACAAAAATTACCTGCCCTGTGCAGAAATCCAGTTTTGTTTAAAATCTTCCATCTGCGCATCGGTAAAGCCATATATAACCTTTAGCTTTTGTTGTACCTGTGTAATTTTTTGCAGTTCTGTAGCTCCATCTGTAACAAATTTATATACCGCTGAGTTGCCTTGTACAGGGGCATTAAGTAAGGTTAATATTTCTTCAATCTGAATGTCGGTAATTTTACGGTGCTTTTGAGGAATTGCCTTCAGGCCGTGAATGAAACCAATACCTTCGCTAATATCATGTAATCCGCCTGCAATGGTTAATGCGGGAGGGTTGGTTGAAGATAGTTTGGTTATACAGGCATATCCGTAGTTAATAGCTGTTGCTACAATACCTTTTTCAATGTTTTCTTTAATGGCAGCCAACGCTGCTTCTTTTTCGGCAGTATAATCAGCTCCCGCTTTAACGGCTGACTGTAGCTTGATAAAGTTTTTCTTCATTAGTCCGTAAAAACCATTTCCATCGTTTTTATCCCTACGTGCCATGTATAGTGCCACATAAGTGTCAGGGCTGCTTGTGTTTGCCGCTGTATTAGTATTTGGAAATGCCGGGCTTGCACCAATAATGCTAATCATTTGATCAATGGTGGCCTGGTTAATGATGCCTTCGCTAAGGGTAACCAAACGGTTAAATAGGGCAGCCCCATAAAGGCCTTTTTCAATTTCCTGCAAGTTTTCTTTTCCTCCTTTGTCAAGCAGTCGTCCGCTATATACCCCCCCGTTTTGTGCACTGGATCCGTTTGCAGGGTCGTAAGCATTTCCGCTGGCATCTACCAGCACAGGAAACCAGTCGTTTTCAACACGTGAAGCATAGTCTGTGCCTGTGATACTTTTCAAACTCGGATTACCGCTGTTTGCAAATTTGTCTTTCAGTGTGGTAATATCCAACTTTGTTGTGCCGTTTTCTGCCGTTTTCATATAAGAGCTAAGTCCGCTAAGTTGGCTTTTCAGGTCTGTTTCGGCAATTGTATTGGCAGTATAATCTACCGAAATGTATTCAGCAGGGATATTCAGTTCAGGTTTTGACGGCGAATTTTTGTCCTCTTCTTTTTTGCACGACGTGGCAAAAATACTAACAGCAGCTACAAGCAGCAGGCTCACTCTAATGTTCATTGTTCTGTTTTTAAATAAGTTAAGTTAAAAAACGATGTTTTTTGGTTGTGCAAACTTATTTTTATTTAGATTAATTACAAATTAAATTTTTATAACGTGAGTCCTCAACTGTATAATTCAATTTAAAAGACAACCTTGTAAAAAATAGAAAATAAGCTGATTAACTTAGCCTACAGATTGTATATCAAATAAGACCATGCCTCACTTCCTAACGCAAGTAATGTAATAATTTGCCCCATATTCTAAAAACTGAATGTCGTTTTTTAAATGCTATTAATTTTCTACACTAAGTGTTTGACCCAAGATTGTTAGTTTTTTAGATTAAACCTCCTGAGCATATACACCTATTCAGTATAAATTACATAAAAACAAAACTTATTGCTTGGCTGTAGGTAGGGTAGAAGGAGCATCGCTTTTTAATTCTCTCAATTGAAGTGTTTTGTCTGCTGCATTTAATGTTCTTCACTAAAGAGAAGTCCACACTTTGCCTAATTGTTACAGGTTTTTGGGATTCTACCAATATCAAATCGGGATTATTCTTTTTCTGATAAGCCACAACGGGCTTGATTCATTCGTTCATTCATACGAACACACAACCCCAATTTACAAAGTCTTAATGATACCATATATGGCTACAAACGTCATTCAGTATACACTTCAATTTATCATAATACTTCTGGGCTATTTTCTTATTTCGGATAATTGGATATTACGACCTGTTCTTTAGTGCCTTTTCATGTTTTACCGAATAAGAATACCAGAAGAAGAACGTAGAACATATAATATTTAGGTGATGGTTACCAAAAGTTAGGAGAAAATTGAGATAGTTTAATTGTTGGTTTCTGTATCAAAACTTATATGCCCGAACAAGAATCAAACATAAAAAGTCGATATAAATCAGCAATATCGATAGTTCTAAAAAGGATAACGTTTTTATAAACTTTTTTAAAACAACAAAACCCTTGCATTGCAAGGGTTTTGAAGATTTTGTAGCCCGAACAAGCAGATTATCGAACCAGTTATTAATTTTTGTGAAGAAAGTTTACCTACTTTTAATTTTATTATAGTTCCCGAGAAAGCCATCACATTAGGTTTTAGGCTCAATTGACATGCTATTTATGGTTTTCTGTAATACTTAAGCATTACTTCTTGCACCTCATCAATAATCAGAAGTAATGGAGAGGGTGAAACAGAGTTTTCAACACGTATTTTTGCTTGTTGAAGAAACAGTTTTTCCTTTACGGTAATTACACTCTCTATCGCAACACAGTAATATTGCCTGTTTTTACAATCAACTCGTGGTTGAAACCGCGTGCTATTATCTGATAGCCAAATACATCTTGCTGCACGGGATAACCTTTATAAATACCATCCCACTTAAAGTTCACGTCTTCTGACCTAAAGACTATTTCTCCCCAACGGTCGAATATTATAACCTTCATTTCTGATATAAAGTAGGTGCTCACTTCCCATACATCGTTGTTATAGTCTCCATTTGGAGAAAACGAGTTAGGCACAAATATTAAAGGCTTAACGTTGATTATAACGTCTTTTTCAGTGGTATCGGGACAACCGTATTCGTTTATAGCTACAAGGCGCACGGGGTATTTACCCGGCCAATCGTAGTATTTAGTACTATTGAAACTACTATCAGTAGTAGAGTCGTGGAAAATCCATGAGTATTTTACTGCACCTGTTGATAGGTTAGTAAAGAAGGCTGTATCTTCTTCATACACCAATACTCCGTTTTTATTTATTGAAAAATCAGCTACGGGACTGGGACGCACGATTACTTGTAAGAATGCTGTATCAACACAACCCACTGCGTTGGTAACAATAACACGAGCATTATAAGTGCCTTGTGCGGTATAGGTGATTTGTGGTGATTTTTCAGCCCTGTATCCTAAACCGTCAATCAGCCACTGATACGATAAGTTATCACTATTCTCAACTTCGGTAAACACAACACGCATGGGTGCACAACCGCTTAGTCCGCCGGCTACAATTTGTGGCTGGTGCAAGCTATCTACTAATACAGTGAAGGTTTGCGAAGCCACGCATCCGCTAACAATATCAGTTATGGCTAGGTTTACAGTATGTGTACCCACCGCCAACCAATCAACCAAAATAGAGTCAACATCGGTTGGAGTGGTTATCACTCCCCCCCCTGATAAACTCCATGCGTATCTATACCTTGCCGATTGTGTGCTATTGTATTTATAGTCTTTAAACAGATTATTCTTACTATTGGCACAAGCCTTATCACTTCCACGCATATCAGGCGTTGGCAAATCAAACACATCCACATCAATACTAAATGTGCTATCGCAGCCAAACGAGTTGGTAACATCTAAACGTAAACGTTTAAGACCTATGCTATTCCATACCACATTTACTTGTGCTGCATTATTAGCACCTTGTATAGTTCCGCCTGTTACAGTCCACAAATAGGTGTCTCCACCTTGTGCGTTGCTTGCCGTGTAAATGTATTGATTATCAACACAAGCAGTATCAGGCCCTACCACTAATCGTACAGGCCCTTGCCTTATGGTTACCGGTAGTGCAAACGCACTATCGCAACCGTATTGATTGGTTTGAACTATGGTTACCGAACCTAGTCCAGGCGCACCCCAGTTGATACGAGCAGCAACAGAATCGACAGGAGACATAAGCGCACCACCTATTACAGACCATTTATAGGTATGACCTGCTTGAGCGGTAACGGTATAGTATTCAAAATTTTCTGAACAGATATTTACACTACCCTGTATTACTGGGTTTGGACTTGGTTGTATAAATACATCGTAGGTTTTAAGGCTATCACAACCATAAATATCGGTTTGTAATACACTTACTGATGCTGGAACACCTGCGGCACCCCACAAAACACTGATACTGCCTGTTCCCTGTCCGCTTAGTATTGTTCCGTTGGTTACGCTCCACTGGTAGGTATTGTTTACAGGGGCAGGACTAACGGTATATGTACCCACTTTGTTATGGCACACTGTATCAGGCCCTGCTATTTGTGGGTTTGGTGAGCCAACTATTACTACACTATCCCGCATCAAACTATCGCAACCCAGTGCACTGGTTTGTATTATGCTTACATAGCCTTTACCTGCTACACCCCAAAGTATACTAACAGTATTGGTGGTAGAGTCTGATACTATTGCACCGTTTACTACCTGCCACAAATAGGTGTTACCTGCCACCGCAGCCACACTGTGTTGGTATATTTTATTGTTACAAACAGTATCGGGACTTGATATTACAGGCGTTGGCGAAGGCTGTATTACTATATCGGCAAACATTGAGCTATCGCAGCCCAAATCTGATGTTTGCGTAACAGTTACCCTGCCTGTGCCCGCTGCACCCCAAATAACACTTATTTGTGAGGTAGCTTGTCCGCTTAATAACGTACCGCCGTTTATTGTCCATTGATATTTATGGCTTGGCAAGCTATCTACCGAGTAGAAGCCAATTTTGTTATGGCAAACTGTATCATCACCCAAAAGAACAGGTGCAGGCGTAGGGCGTATGGTTATAGTATCAAATACCACACTATCACAACCCAATGCACTAATTTGGTCTACATATATATAGCCTGTATCAGTTAGGTTCCACATCACATCTACTGTGTTGGTTCCTTGTCCGTTTATAATCGTTCCGTTTATAGCTGTCCAAACATAACTATCGCCTGCTGATGCAGGAGTGCTGTATGTTATTATTTTGTTTGAACAAACCAATGTAGTACCGCTAAGTTGAGGCGTTGGCCTGTAACGGATATTTACTGGCATGGTCATCACACTATCGCAACCTTGTGGCGAGGTTTGAGTGATGCGCACAAAGCCATTGCCTACGGTATTCCATTGTACAATGATGGTATCAGTACCTTGACCGCTTAATATCACACCGTTTGAGACTGTCCATTGATAGGTATCTAACCCAACAGAATCAACACTATAAGTATGTATTTGCTCAAAGCAAACAGTATCGTTACCCTGTATTTGCGGATTAGGCGAGTAAAGTATTACAGCAGTATCGCTAACCGTACTATCACAACCTAATGGACTGGTTTGCGTTACGCTAAGCGTACCAATACCGGGAGCGCCCCACATAATATCTACCGTATTTGTACCCTGCCCTGCTACTATTGTACCATTGGTTACTACCCAATTATAAGTATCACCTGATACATTGGTTACGTTATAGCTGTATATCTTATTATGACAAACGGTATCTAAACCTAAAACAACTGGTGTTGGAGCATACAGCACTTGTATTGGTTTACTCACGGCGCTATCGCAGCCATAAATACTGGTTTGGGTTACAGAAATAGAACCCGCACCTTGTGTAGTCCAAAGTACATCAACGCTATCAGTACCTTGACCGCTAATGATTGTACCATTGGTTACACTCCAAGTAAAGGTATCGCCTACAATACTTTGTACACTATAAGTATGTATGCTGTTGAAACAGCTACTATCAGCACCTGCGATAATAGGCGCAGGACTATACAATATAGTTACCGTGTCAATTAAGGTGCTATCGCAACCTATGTTTGAAGTTTGGGTTACACCTATTGTACCTATACCTGCCGTACCCCATAGAACGGTTACATTTGTAGTATTTTGACCTGATAATATTGTACCATTGGTTACTACCCAACTATAAGTATCGCTACCATTAACAAGCACGCTATATGCGTATATCTTATTATGACAAACGCTGTCTTTACCTGAAATTACAGGTGCAGGAGTGTATAATATATTTATAGTATCAGTAATTGTACTATCGCAACCTGATGGCGAGGTTTGGGTAAGAGTAAGTACACCCGTGCCCACAGTATCCCACAATACACTTACGGTATTTGCATTTTGACCTGAAACTATTGTACCGTTGGTAATAGTCCAACTGTAAGTATCGCCAGCTATGGCAATAGTACTGTAACTGTATGGTTTGTTGTGGCAAGCGCTGCCCGCTCCCAAAATAATAGGCGCAGGAGTGTATTGAATTACCACTACACTATACCCAACTGTGCTATCACAACCTGATGCACTGGTTTGGGTAATTGACAAGCTACCCGTTCCTGTTGTACCCCACAATACATCTATACTGTGTGTACCTTGACCCGATATAATTGTTCCATTAGTTACATTCCAAGTATAGCTGTCGCCCGCAATACTATCTACCGAATAGCTTTGTATTTTGTTATGACAAGTAGTATCTGGGCCTGTAATTACAGGAGCAGGAGTATAAATTACTTTTATAGTGTCGGTTACTGTGCTATCACAACCTAATGGGGAGGTTTGAGTGATGATTATCACACTGCTACCGATAGTATCTAACATTACGTCAATACTGTGTGTACCCTGACCTGCTATGATTGTACCATTGCTAACTGTCCATGTGTAATTATCGCCACCAATATTAGGCACGCTATACGTATAGATTTTATTCTGACAAGCACTATCAGCACCTGTAATAATTGGTGCAGGTGTATACAATATGGTAATGGTTGCACTCAATGTGCTATCACAACCTAAAGGACTGGTTTGTGTTACGCTAATTGTTCCACTGCCCGCACTTCCCCACAATACATCTACCCTACTTGTGCCTTGACCTGTTAGGATTGTACCGTTAGTAACTGTCCAACTAAAGGTATCACCAACAATACTATCTACTGAATACGAATAGATATTGTTATGACAAACCGTATCTGCACCTGACAATACAGGCGCAGGGGTATACATTACATTTATAGTGTCAGTTATATTACTATCACAACCCAGTGGTGAAGTTTGAGTAACAAGTATCACACTTGTTCCCACAGTATCTAGCATTACATCAATGCTATTTGTTCCTTGTCCTGCTATGATTGTACCATTGGTTACTGTCCAATTATAGCTATCGCCTCCAACGCTAGGTGTGCTGTAAGTATATATCTTATTCTGACAAGCGCTATCTGCACCTGTGATTACTGGTGCAGGAGTATATAATATTAATACAGGTAGAGTTATAGTACTATCACAACTTAGTGGCGAGGTTTGGGTAACGCTAACACTTGCAGTGCCTGCTGTACCCCAAAGTATATCTACACTGTTAGTGCCCTGTCCTGCTAGAATGGTTCCGTTGCTTACACTCCAACTGAAAGTATCTCCAACAATATTAGGTACTGAGTAAGTATAGATATTGTTATGACAAACACTATCATCACCCGTAATAATTGGTGCTGGAGTATATAGTATAGTTATATCGGCAGTAATTGAGCTATCGCAACCAAATGCACTGGTTTGGGTGATGCTGACACTTCCACTGCCCGCAGTACCCCACAATACATCTATACTATTGGTACTTTGTCCTGCTAAGATTGTTCCGTTAATAACACTCCAACTATAAGTATCACCCGCTATGCTAGGCACGCTGTAAGTATATATTTTGTTATGACAA
>MDTD01060961.1_pt1 | contig 10774 bp, 10 predicted proteins | sample 811221 | NCBI WGS metagenome assembly MDTD01 (sample SAMN05326646, study PRJNA326480) | marine metagenome | isolation source: seawater | place: Pacific Ocean: South West | collected 2011
GGAGCATATCGGGCTCGAACCGATAACCTCCGCCTTGCAAAGGCGGCGCTCTCCCAATTGAGCTAATGCCCCGTGCGGTATTCGATCAGTCTACAGGAACGTAGGCCGTATTCGAAGCCATCAGGTCCACTCGGGTCATATTGATGATGTTGACCTGCAGCGTGGGGTCGTATTCGAGGATTCCCATGACTCCGATGTGTTGGCCGATCATGTCCTTGATCGCGGAATTGGATTCGGGTCGCACATAGGCCAGGGTCCGGTTCGTCCTCGGATCCTGAACCCTGTAGAGCAGGGGCCTTTCATCACCATTGAAGACACCCGAGGTTCCCAAGCGTCCGACGATCTCGTAATCACCCGTGTTCGAAATGGCGATATCACGGTCCACAGCGTCCGATTTCGAGCGTTCAACACGGTTCCGAAGGCCGTCGATCACCGAATTCTGGCTTCTGAGGGTGGCGTACACATCGATCTGGTTGGCCCGCATCATCGCATACCTCGATCGGGTCGGATCCTCCTCCTCCTCGCTGGCGAGGATGAAGTCGTCACGCAGGCACGTCAATTCCTCGTCATCAAGGTCGGAAAGGATGACACCCTCATAAGCCTCCTCGATCATCATGAGGAAGGTCTGTTCCTCGACGACGATCTCCACTTCCTCCTTCACCACGACCGTTTCCTGGTCATCGACATCCATCCATTGCATGAGAATGGAGGGCTGCACCTCGTTCAGGACGAAGACCGGAAGATCCTCCTTCTCCTCCGTGACGACCGGCACCGCTTCGGTGGTGGATTCGGTCTCTCCCATGACGACGGTCGTTCCGGTGGCGACGGTCTCCGTGGTCTCAACCTCGACCTGATCCGACACCATGGTCTCGGTGGACGTGGCGGGTCGGAGGTCCGCCATGTTCACCCAACCCTCGGCGATGACCGGAAGTGAGACCCGGTGCACGGTGTGGGGTACGGCATGGAGTCCATCCTGTTCGATGGTCCACGTCTCGAGCACGTTGAGCTTCTCGCCTCCGGGAAGAATGCAGAGCTGTCTCCAGGAATGGGCGAGATCATTGGTGTTGAGGTTCGGTGCGAGGATCGGTGTCGCGCCCATGGTCGTTCCCGATGATCCATCGGCTTCGACCTTGAAGCGGCCATCCTCGTTGGTCGGATACTTCACATATCCATACGCCTTCTCGAAGACCGGACCGATGGCCTGGACTCTGGCGTAGTTGTACTTCTCACCGTTGACGGCCAGGAGGTCTCCCTCCTGTGCGACGGCGAACGAGTAGTAGCTCGAATCGGCCCCACAACGTATCTGGACATCCTCACCCGTCACCACGAACCAGTTCGGTTCCGCGGTCACCGGAGCAGCCAGAGCCGTTCCGACGAGCATGGAGAAGCAGGCGAGGGATGAATTGATGCGACGAACCATCTTGGGACCTCCTTGTGCCACTGGTCTTTCGTCGAGCGGATTCGAATCGCTTCATGCGATCCGCTCGGTCCCGAATGTATCCAACCACTGGTTTCAAGGCAAGTTTCAAGGCTGTTTTCCACACCTGAACACGACACGATGGAGATGCCAATCGGAACACCGGGGCAGTGGACCCCACACCGTGGTAGTGTGTTGCACCATTCAGGAGCACCCATGCACCGAGCCGTCCCCAGTCTCTTCACATCAGCGATCCTGATCGCCGGTTGCGGTTCACCCCTGGACAGTCCGGACGCGGGTCCGCTGCTCGACGTGGGGATCACCCGGGTCATCGAACGTGAACTCGAGGAGGTCGACGGTCTGGAGAATCAGGTCGGTACGACACCCCCTCCATCCGCGGTCGAGGAGGCTCTGGCCCACCGGATGGAGGAGCTGGACCAAATCGTTCCGATCCCCGCGGGTTCGGATCTCGACTACGACCTTGGAATCGACCTCAACGGCGATCCGCAGGGCCAGCGTCCGATCGCCCTTCAGGATTGTGTCCGCATGGCCCTGATGAACAATCTCCAGCTCCAGAACTCAAGGCTTCAACCCGCCATCCAGCGGGAGCAGGTCATCCAGGCCGAGGCTGTCTTCGACATCGTGCTCGGTGGTGGGTACTCGTTCACCAGAACCAGATCCCCGAACCAGAACATCGCCATCCAGGGCGTGGCCCCCAACGTCGATCCGTCCCTCACGAACATCCGGACGAACGACGCCGAAGTCAGTCTCGGAAAGCAACTGACATCCGGCGGCTCGGTCCAGGTCTCGACCGATCTGGTGCGGAGCAATGTCCAGGGCGACGACAACGTCACCTACAGACCGAATCCATACTGGCAGCCATCCCTCACCCTCGACTACTCGCAGCCGATCCTCAGGGGATTCGGTGAGAAGGTGAATCTCTCCCAGGTCTACATCGCCAGAAAGCTCGAGCAGGATTCCATCGAGTCACTCCGGCAGAGTCTGATCGACACGATCTCCCAGACCGAGATCGCCTACTGGAACCTCGCCTACTCATGGCGTGCACTCGGAATCCAGTTGTGGTTGATCGATGCCGCAGTCGAACTCAGGGACATCATTGATCTTCGTCGGAACTACGACGCAAGTCTGGCCGACTGGGCCCAGGCAGTCTCCACCGTCGAGCAGCGGGTCGCGGATGTCATTTCGTTCCAACAGGCCGTCAAGGAGGCCTCCGACACCCTCAAGGTGCTCATCAACGATCCCGGATACCCCCTGGCGGGCGAATCGGTCCTGGCTCCGGTGGACGAAATGGTCCACACCCCGTTGTCACTCGATCTCCGATCGACACTTCTGACCGCAATCGCAAAGCGTCCCGATGTACGGAAATCGATCCTCCAGATCGATATCGCGAGGATCGAGGAGGTGGTGGCGGACAATGGAAGACTTCCCGAACTCGATCTCCAGGCCCAGATCGGCACGACGGGCATGTCCGATGACTTCGGTCAGAGCTATGACCGGACCTTCGACGGCGACTTCATCTCCTACGTGCTCGGGCTCGCCTTCCAGTATCCATTGGGCAACCGGGCCGCCGAGGCGGCCTGGCGGGAATCCAGGCTCGGTCGATCGTCTGCAATGGTCGCCTACCGTTCCTCGATCCAGCAGGCGATCCTCGATGTGAAGACGACGATGCGCGAAGTCATCGACAACGCCGAGTACATCAATGCCACCCGGGTGGCGCGGCTCGCCACCGCGGAATACCTCCGGGCCCTCGAGGTCGAACGTGAGACGCTCGCCAGTCTGACGCCCACCTTCCTCAACCTGATCTTCAGTGCCCAGGCCTCGCTGGCCACAGCCCGAAGCGATGAATTCCAGGCCATCTCGAGCTTCAACATCTCCGTGGTCCAACTCCACCAGGCGATGGGTACGGTGTTGGACATGCATCAGATCGGACTCCAGCAGATCGACGAGGATTCGTACTGGGGATCGGTACTCGAACCCACGGACCCATGAACATCCGGATCGAGTCTCCCCGGGAAGAGATCCTTTCGGAGGCCGTTGCGTGCCTCGCCGCCGGGGGTGTCGTCGCCATTCCCACCGAGACGGTCTACGGTCTCGGTGCGAGCACCGTCGATCCCGACGCTATCCGTTCGATCTACCGCATCAAGGGTCGACCGTCCGACAATCCGCTGATCGCCCACGTGCCGGATCCGGAGACAGCCCGATCCATCACGAACGGATGGGACGAACGGTGTGATCGACTCGCGAAGGCGTTCTGGCCCGGTCCATTGACGCTGGTGCTCGATCGATCGATGGATGTTCCGGACGTCGCATCGGGAGGCAGGACGACGATTGCCGTCCGGTGTCCCCGACACCCCGTTGCACGATCGGTTCTCACCCGATTCGGTGGTCCGATCTCCGCACCCTCCGCGAACCGGAGCGGTTCGGTGTCTCCCACGACTGCACAGCATGTCCTCGAGGACTTCACGCCGATCGACGATCCGTCCGATCTCCTGGTGCTCGACGGAGGACCGTGCGACATCGGAATCGAATCGACGGTGATCGATCTCACGGGAGAAGTGGCCCGTGTGCTCCGACCCGGATCCATCTCGTGTGAACAACTGCAGGATGTGATCGGAACGGTCCATGACCACCACTCGGTGGTTCAGGGTGATTCGCCCGGGACCCGCAGTCGTCACTACTCCACCAGAACCCCGATCCGGATCGTCGGATCACCATCCGAGCTGCGGACCATCGCATCGGGTCACGAACGCGTCGCAGTCATATCGACATCGGGTGACACCGGTTTCGATCACGAGTTCCATCTTCCGGGTGATCCGGTCGGATACGCGGAGGGGATGTACGCGGCGATGCGTCGGGCCGATGACACAGGAGCCGATCTCATCGTCATGGAGTGTCCAGGTGACGGCCCCCCCTGGCGTGCTGTGCGTGATCGACTCGCCAGAGCCACATCGACCGAAGACCACTAATCCTCCGTGCGGGGGTCGCGGATCATGAGATCCGCCGGTGTTCCCTCGTCCTCGTCCGGCGGACCGAGACTGACCACGGTGATTCGCGCCTCGGGCATCATCCGTCTGAGCATCACGATGGTTCCACCGTCGAAGTCGCTGTGGAAGCGGCCGAGCATGAGAATGACCACCCCACCGTCGGTGGGGGTGTTCATCGCGACCGAACCGGCCATCGTCGCATCCCAGATCTGCTGGGCACGGAAGTACGATTCGGCGATCTCCTCGTCGATCTCCCGTTCACCACCATCCGACATCAGATCCATGAACCGTTTTCGATACCCATCCTCGATCGGTGGATCCGGCCACTCCACGAACCGTCGACGATCGTCGGGGAGTTGGGCGAGACGTTCGAATCCGTCGGTTCTTGCGAGGGTCACGTATCGACGTGGCGCATTGGCTGCAATCACCATCACATCCCGTGCATGAGCGGAATCGATGATGGGGAGATACCAGTCATCCCAGCTTCCTTCACCCGCCCACGATCCGGAGAAGGTGAGCCTGGTGAACGTCTCGGGTGAGATCAGTCCCTCGCGATAGTCGTCGACGACCGGTTGTTCGTCTCGTTCGAGCATCTCCATGGCCAGGATGGTTCCGGGTCTCCGGTCCGCCACATCCTCGACGACCGCACGTTGGACCAGGTGCGCAACATGATCATTGTGGAGCTCTCCCAGGACGATGACATCCGAATCATCGAATCCCTCGATCATCCGCTCCCACGACAACGGTTCCCCATCACGATCCATGATCGTCACGGTGCTGCGAACCTCGTCGAACGCCAACCTCGGTTTCGGGGGTGCCGAACACCCGACGGTTCCCGTGAGGATCAGAAAGAGGGCGAGAACACCGGATCGACGCGTAAGTTCAGTTGGAAGATGCTTCATGGGTGTCGATTCTACGATTTCAGGCCGTCAGAGCGGTCGGGGTCGATGGGGGATTGAGCGGACATCCGGCCCCCGGTACACTGCACGGCTCGAAACAGGCATCAGACAGGAGATTCACAGTGGCGGCACATGCAGGCGACGTACTTGACACGATGATCGGTGGCGATGCTCCCAGTGGAAACCCACAGGAGGCAGCCGATCTGCTTCAGCAGGCCACGACGATGGACTCCGAAGGGGACCGCCAGGGGGCGATCGATCTTCTCCGGAAGGCCGTCGCCGACAACGGTTCACCCACCCTCACCTTCCGACTCGCGTACCTCCTGGATCTCGCCGGAGAAGAGGATGAGGCGGTCGAGCACTACACCAAGTTGACGATGCTGGATCGACCCCACGTCAACGCCCTCCTCAACCTCGCGGTCATATTCGAGGACCGGGGTGACATCATCCGTGCCGAGAAGTGCGTGCGGCAGGTGCTCGACACCAATCCCAACCACCAGCGTGCCCTGTTGTTCATGAAGGACATCAACGCGTCCCGGGACATGTACTACGACGAAGAGCAGGCCCGCGACGTCGCAAAGCGAAACGCGATGCTCGACACACCGGTCACGGACTTCGAACTCTCCGTCCGGGCCAGGAACTGTCTCAAGAAGATGCAGATCCGGACTCTGGGCGACCTGTTGAAGGTGTCCGAAGCGGAACTGCTGAGCTACAAGAACTTCGGCGAGACCTCCCTGGTCGAGATCAAGAAGATGCTCTCGATGAAGGGACTCCGTCTGGGTCAGAACATCGAGCACCAGTACAGCCGGGTCCGCGAGGAGATCCTCGACCAGCTCAAGGGTGTCGCATCCGAAAGCGTGCTCAACAAGTCCATGTCGCAGTTGGACCTCTCCGTCCGGGCCCGCAAGGCGCTCCAGCTCCTCGGAGTCCAGACGGTCGGCGATCTGGCGACCAGGACCGAAGCCGAGTTGATGGGTGTCAAGAACTTCGGTGCCACGAGTCTCGACGAGGTGAAGGACAAGCTTGCCTCCTTCGGTCTCACCCTCCGCATGCTCGACTGACGTGTCGTTGCAATCCACGGCATCACGATCACTGCGCCTCATCGGGGCCCTGGTGATGGTGTGTCTGGTCTCGTGCGCCGACGACGAACCACGTGGTGTCGATGAGCAGGCCGGCGCCTCCGGCGAACAGGGAATCCGACTCCACCTCCCCCGGACGGAGCCTGTGGTCCGGGTCCGGCTGGAATCGAAGCGGATCGACGATGGTCCGGTCTCCATCGGTGAGAAGGGGATTTCCCTGGCCGTCGAAGGGGAATCGGACTCCACACACCATCTGCAGGCACCAGTCTTCATCGAACACCGTGATGATCACTGGATCGTTCGATCCACACGAAACGGCGAACCCATCCACCATCGGGGGTCAACGATAAAGATCCGGTCCGACGATCCACTCCAGATCGAGGGAGGTGAACACCGTTTCGCCGGTGTACTGCATTGCATCGCATCCGAATCCGGATCATGGCATCTCGTCGAACACGTTCCGATGGAGGACTACATCCCCGGGGTGCTGGCGGGCGAGTTGTATGCGGGGTGGAACTTCTCCTGCTACGCCGCCCAGGCGGTCGCCGCCCGGAGCTTCGCATGCATGGAGGTGCAGATGCGATCCCATCGCGACTGGGATGTGGTTGCATCCCCCACATCCCAGGCGTACGTGGGAGTCACCGCGAATCGAACCGCCCACGAGGCCCAGGCGATGACCAGGGGAATGGTTTTGTCCTGGAACAATCAACTGGTGCCCGGCTACTACAGCAGCTGCTGCGGCGGGCTCGCCGCCACCGCGGTCGATCAGATCAGCCCGTCTCCGGTCAACGACATCCCACCTCTCGAGGGACACGACGGAAGCGATCCGTGCACGAAATCACCCCTGTACACCTGGGAGATCGAGCGTTCGGCGAGAACACTGCATCGTCGATTCCGGGCCTGGTCCGACCACCGTGGTGAGCACCCACTGCGTCGACTGACATCCATCGAATCGATCGACGTCCACCAGCGCAATCCGCATGGTCGGCCCAACATGCTCCGGATCACGGACCGTGGAGGGCGGACCGCCGATCTCACGTTGCCGGAGTTCCTCGAGGCATGCAACTACGGGGGAGTTGGGGCACCGGAGTCCAAAATCAAACCGTTGTGGTCGGGCTGGGCCACGGGATCGGTCGATCGCGGACGAATCGTTCTTGCGGGGCATGGATTCGGACACGGTGTGGGACTCTGCCAGTATGGAGCCCAGGAACTCGGTGTGCAGGGCAAGTCCTTCCGTGAAATTCTGAAGTGGTACTACCCCGAATCGGACATTCATACGGGATGGTGAGAAATCACCACTTCGACCTGAGATAGAATGCGACCATGGCAGAGCATCCAGCTACCAGACTCCGAACTCTTCTCGCCGGTGGCACGGTGATGTGTCCCGGGGCGTGGAACGCCCTGGTCGGCCGAGCGATCGCGGCATCCGGATTCCAGGCGGGGTACATCTCAGGGGGAGCCACGGCCAATGCCTCCGGAGTTCCCGATGTGGGCATGTTGACCATGTCCGAGGTCTGCCGGACCATCCGGGAGGTGGCGGAGGCCAGCGGGCTTCCGATCATCGCCGATGCCGATACCGGCTACGGCGAGGAGGAGATGATCGTCCGCGCCGTCCATGAATACGACCGGGCGGGCGCGGCCGGCATGCATCTCGAGGATCAGGTCTTTCCAAAGCGATGTGGTCATCTTGACGGCAAGACCCTCGTGACCACGGACCGGATGGTCGAGAACATCCGTGCAGCCGTGGCGGCGAAGAACCACCCTGATTTTCTGGTGATCGCCCGGACCGACGCCAGATCGGTCGAGGGCATGGATGCGGCGGTCGATCGCGCCCTCTCCTACCGTGAGGCGGGAGCAGACATGATCTTCCCGGAGGGTCTGGCGTCCGAGGACGAATTCGCAGAGTTCTCCGAACGGTGTCCAGGCCTGCTGCTGGCGAACATGACGGAGTTCGGAAAGACACCCATCCTGAACATCGAGGTCTTCTCGAGGATCGGATACGACCTCGTCATCTATCCGGTGACCATGCAGCGGATCGCCATGGGGGCGATTGTGAAGGCCCTCGAGACGCTCCAGCGGGATGGTGATGTATCAGGGCTCCTTGCCTCGATGCAGACGCGGGAGGAACTCTACGACCTTCTCGGATACACCCCGGGAACACCGTGGATTCACCCCAATTCGGCCGCTCCGACCTCCTGATACATATCCCGGACGGCACCCTTCCGATCCACTACAATCGCTTGGCTCGAGGCATCCCCGGCGTTTTGGGGGTGGATTAGCTTACTTCTACACGATTGGACCCATCATCATGACGACATCGACCAAGCAACCCGATACCCGAGGACTCGCCGGCCAGACTATTGGTGAGACCCAGATCTGTTCGGTCGGACAGTCGCATCTGATCTACCGTGGATACGAAATCGCCGATCTGGCGGCCCACGCCACCTTCGAGGAGGTCGCATTCCTTCTGCTGGTCGGACACAAGCCCTCGCCCGCCGAACTCGATTCGTTCAAGGCGGAGATCAACGAATACGCGAATCCCCATCCGAACGTGATCGAGTTGGTCCAGCAGATCGCCAGAACCTCGCCCGACACCCATCCGATGTCCGCACTGCGGACCGCCGTCTCGGCGGCGTCCCATCTCGATCCCGACTGCGAAGACAATTCCCCGGAGGCCGAGCTTCGCAAGTCGAAGCGGCTGATGGCATCCATTCCGGCGATGATCGGTGCGCACCAGCGTGCCCTGGAGGGCAAGGAGGCGGTCGCTCCCGATCCATCCCTTTCCCATGCGGCGAACCTGCTTCTGTGCATCACCGGTGAACGTCCCGGAGAGATCGCAGCCAAGGTCATGGATGTGTCGCTGATCCTCTACGCGGAGCACGACTTCAACGCATCCACCTTCACCTGCCGGGTGATCGCCTCGACGATGTCGGACATGCATTCGGCGATCTGTGGTGGAATCGGAGCGTTGAAGGGGCCGCTGCACGGTGGAGCGAACGAAGCCGCGATGGACATGCTTGCGGAGATCATGGAAGCCGTCGATGGTGGTGCCACGGCCGAGTCCTGGCTTCACAATGCCTTCGACACCAAGCGAAAGCTGATGGGGTTCGGTCACCGCGTCTACAAGAACGGCGACCATCGGGCCGGCATCCTGCGGGAGTGGGGGCTCAAGTACTCCGATCAGGAGAATCCCGATGCGAAGAAGTGGTTCGATCTCGGTGACGAGGTGCAGGGCATCATGCTTCAAGAGAAGAACATCCACCCGAACGTGGACTACCCCTGTGGAATGACCTACTACTCGATGGGCATTCCAGTCCCCCAATACACCCCGATCTTCGTGGCCAGCCGTGTGACCGGATGGTGCGCCCACATCATGGAACAGCACCAGAACAACCGGATCATCAGACCGCTGGCCGAGTACACCGGTCCCGAACTGAAGTCCTGGGAATCCTGATCCCGGGTCGGCGGAGTCAAATATGTCGCATGTACGCAAAATGGCGGTCATCGGTGCCGGCACCATGGGGAGTGGAATCGCCCTGGTCGCCGCATCACGTGGAATCGAAGTCGCACTCGTGGATGTTTCCGGGGAGCAGCTGGAACGCGCATCCGGATACCACGCCAAGACCATGGATCGCAACGTCCAGAAGGAGCGGATGACGCGGGAAGAGGCCGATTCGGCATTGGCCAGGATCACCTGCGTCACCGACATGAGTGAGGCATCCGACGCCGACTGGGTCGTCGAAGCCGCCACTGAGAACTCCGAGCTGAAGAAGAAGATCTTCATCCAGATGCTCGAGACCTTCGGGTCGGACGTCGTCCTAGCGACCAACACCTCCTCGATCTCGATCACCGAACTCGCCGAGGCCGTTCCCGGTGCATCCGATCGGGTTATCGGAATGCACTTCTTCAATCCGGTCCCCGTGATGAAGCTCGTGGAGGTCATCAAGGGTCGGGAAACGAGCGAGGAGACGACCCGTCGCACGATCGAGTTGTCGGAGGCCATGGGGAAGATTCCGGTGCCAGCCAACGACTTCGCCGGTTTCGTCAGCAACCGGGTGCTCATGCCGATGATCAATGAGGCTTTCCACGCCTGGGCGGACGGGGTCGCCGAGCCCGAGAACATCGACTCGATCATGACCCTCGGGTGTGCCTTCCCGATGGGGCCCCTGCGGCTCGCCGACCACATCGGTCTGGACGTCTGTCGGGACATTATGCTGGTGATGCATCGCGGTCTGGGCGACGACAAGTACCTTCCCGCCCCCAAACTCGTCGAATTGGTCGATTTGGGCCGTCTTGGCAACAAAACGGGTCATGGCGTCTACGATCACTCATAGCCTGTTCCTGTTTCGGGCCGATGATTTCACGACCCTCCAA
>MDTD01022714.1_pt1 | contig 10773 bp, 10 predicted proteins | sample 811221 | NCBI WGS metagenome assembly MDTD01 (sample SAMN05326646, study PRJNA326480) | marine metagenome | isolation source: seawater | place: Pacific Ocean: South West | collected 2011
ACCGTATCCAGCTCTTTCATCGTTTGTTGTGGGCACGGCGCATGACGTTCATGGGCGGCCCATGGCCGTTATTAAGGTATAAATAAAAGGGGGGCCAAATACGTATTTATGGTATACATGCTCGCCCAAGCCTATCTGAAAGCAGTATACAAAAACAGAGGCTTTGTGGGGGGGATCAGTTCAAATTTATCCTGAAGACTATGTCAAAAATAAAATCCCCTCGATAGTGTAACCAGAGGATACACTATTATTAATAGCATTGTCCTAAAATGGAAGGCGGGATAAGGTTTTAAGTCTTGCACTTGGTCTTGCGTTTTAATCCAAAATATAGAATCAAAACACCATAAGAAATATTTGGTAAGTTCAAAACATCAAAACACCTGATAATACAGCGATCCGCGTGGATTGAGGATGTGTGAAAATGGCGCACTTCTTTCTACGAATCAAAGGGGCTTATACCTCGTGGAAAAGCCAGGGATGGTTGCAGGCCAGGGGGGCCAGGCAACCGGTGGCGGGGTGGTCGTAAGCGGCGTCGATTTTCGGGGCGTCAGGACCGACAGAACCGGAAATCGCCGCTATCCTGACGCTCAGGACGAGCGGCAGGATTTTAGCGTCGGTCCACCCCGGTGCCGGCTGCCGGGTATATGATATCCCTGCCGCCACCATCCGCCATCCGCCTTCCGCCTTCCGCCTTCCGCCCTTCCCCGTTCACCGCTGCACCTGCCTTGCCGCCTGGCTTGACAACGGCAGCGCAGGTCGTTAGGTTTGGGTATCTTTAACTCACCGGAGGCCGTGCTATGTATCGATACAAGAAACTCATGGTGGAACTCAAGCTGAACGACCTGGATACATCGCTGATCCGGTATGCGGGTCTGGTGTCGAAAATGGCGGGATCCTCCGAGATCAACTTTGTTTTTGTTTCTGATTCCTTTGATATTCCCGAGGAGATCAAGCGGCTTTACCCGGAAGTGTCGTCGCCGGTGGATGAAACCGCGGTGCAGAAGATGAAGGACCGGGTTGCAGCGGATTTTAAGGGGCACCCGGATACCCGGCTGACCTTTGACGCCGTGGAGGGGCAGATGCCTGCGGCGCTGATCCGGCGGGCCGGGAAGGCGGATATTGATCTTTTGATGGTGGGGCATGTGTTCAATACCCAATTTGCAGACGCGAATCTGCCGGAAAAGATTGTGCGTAAGGCCCCCTGCTCAGTGCTGATCCTGCCGGAGAATACCCCGCCGGATATATCTTCGGTTCTGGTGAGTGTGGATTTTTCAGATCATTGCCGGAATGCCCTGGATGTGGGATCTGCCTTTGCCAAGGCCGCGGGGCTGGATACGTTGAATATCGTGAATGTCTGCCAGGTGCCGGCCGGGTATAAGAAGACCGGGAAAAGCTATGCGGAATTCGGAAAAATCATGATCGGCGATGCCAAGGGGAAATTGAGACGGTTTCTTCCCACCGTGGATCTCAAAGGGCTGAAAATTGCGCCGTCCTATGCCATATCCAGGGATGTGGTGCAGGGCATTAAACGGTTTGCGGAAAATCAGGGGGCCAGGCTGGTGGTGATCGGGGCCAGGGGGCGCAGCGGGGATCTGGCGGCGATTCTGCTGGGCAGTGTGACCGAAGGATTGATACGGACCCTTGAAAAACCCCTGCTGGCAGTGAAAAAAAAGGGGGAAGGGCTGGGCATCTTTGAAGCCCTGACGTTCAGCAAGTAGTAGTAAAGCACAGGAACGCTTTGAAACCAATTTATTATTTTAGGGTTATCTCATTTCCAATGAATTGAATCTATCCGTCCGGTATGTTAAGGACTAACCAATATTCTTTGAAATGGAAAATCAAACCCGATGATTAACGGTGAGCCGACTCTATGTATCATAAACATTCCTGCCTGATATCATTTATTTTATCGATTCTTTTTGTGGTAACGGCTGCAAGCCTTCCTCTTTGCGCCCAGACATTCAACAGCGGTGTTTCCAAAGAGCATGCCGACGGTGTTGTGGCCACCATTGTGGCGCGGGTCGCTGAAAAACTGGATATCGGCCTCAGGATGCGCCACGCCCCTTTTGCACGCCGGCTGGTAATGATGAAAACCGGCGATATCGACATCATGGGAGGGCTTTTGAAACGGGAGGAACGCACGGATTTTATTCACTTTGTGGATCCGCCCTATGTCGAGTCCGGCCGGAGAATCTTTTTTGTGCGGAAGGGGGAAGCGCAACGGATCAGGTCCTATGAGGATTTGTACGGGCTGGAAATCGGGACCAAAATCAATGCAAAATACTTTTCCCGGTTCGACCGGGATGAAAACCTGATAAAACAGCCGGTCTCAAGCGTTTCACAGAGCTTTAAGAAACTGATGCGCAATCGTATTGACGCGGTGGTGTACAACTACCGGTCCGGATATACCGAACTTTTGGAAATGGGGCTGGCCGAGCAGGTGGAGCCGGCAGCATATTATTTTGAGGGTGATAACCCGGTGTATATCGGCATATCCAGGCAGTCGCCGCTGATGGAGAGAAAGGCCGATGTTGAAAGGGTTGTCAGGGAAATGGTGGCCTCCGGTGAGATGAGCACCCTGATCAAAAGATTTTACAGTTACCTTCCCGGTAAAATGTAATCTCCCGGGGGGAATCCCCCATCAGGCTTCCAGAAGGCTTTTGGCCTTGCGGACCAGGCTGCGGGTCAGTTCATCCAGGACCTGGGACTTCAGGTTCCAGCAATGCCAGTACAGCTTGGCGGTGACACAGCAGTCCGGGGCCAGGTCAATCAGGCGGCCGGTTTTCAGCAGGGTCTGGCTTTGCTGGTCCGGCAGTGATCCGTAGGCATGGCCCAGGGTAATAAATTCCCCATACTTTTCCACTGAGGGCAGATAATGGGCCGGGAGTTCTTGGGGCACGTCACCGAATTTCTGGTGGAGCAGCTTGTGCAAAAGTTCGTCATGCCGATCAAATATGAGTCCGGGCGCCCTGACGGCATCTTTGAGGGTGATGCCTTTGGGAAACCATTTTTCGGCAAACGCTGGGGTGGAAACCATGCGGTAATTCATGCGGCCCAGATATTCGATCCTGCACCCCTGGATGGGTTTGGCCAGGGTGCTGATGCAGCCCATCACCTCTCCGTCCTTGAGCATCCTGTGGGTCTGTTCCTGATCGTCCACCCGGAATTTTAGCAACGCCTTGTTTTCACGCAAAAAGGGGTGGACGGCGTCAATGACCCAGAAGGCGATGCTGTCTGCGTTGACGCCTAAGGCGATGGTGGTAAATGCCTTGCCTTCGGTTTCTTTTAATTCCCCCAGAAGATCGTCTTCCAGTCGTTTTACCTGAAGATAATGCTTGAGAATCTTCCTGCCGGCAAAGGTGGCCCGGGGCGGGGTGGTGCGGGCCACCAGCACCTGCCCCGTGATCTCCTCCAGGGTTTTTACCCGCTGGGACACCGCGGACTGCGTGATGTAGAGCGCTTTGGCGGCCTTGTCGAATCCCCCTTCCCGGATGACCAGGGCCAGGGCTTCTATGAGTCTGTTGTCAAGCATAGGCCGACAATTAGCACAACTAATTCAGAATATAAACGATTAATTTCACTGAAATCCCCCGGCCGCCGTTCTGCGGCCGGGGGAGAAGGGTAGAAGAAATCAGACCTTGAACAGGTTGACCGTATCCATGAGCTTGCCGGACAGGCGGTCCAGACCCCCGGCGCTGGTGTCGATGGAGGCGGCGTTTTCGGTCATGGCGGTGACCGCTTCGTTCACCTCACTGATATCCTTTGCGATTTCGTCGGCCACGCCGGAACTCTGGGTGACCTTTTCCGTGACTTCCATGATGCCTTCGGCCGCCTGGCTGACGTTGCCGGCGATCTCCTGGGTGGTGACGGACTGCTCTTCCACGGCGGCGGCTACGGTGTCGATCATCTCGTTTACGCTGCCGATGCCGGAGGTGACCTCTTCGATCTCCGCCACAGTGTCGTTGGTGGAGGACTGAATGCCCTGGACCTGTTCCTTGATTTCCAGGGTGGCCTCTGCGGTCTGCCGGGCCAGTTCCTTGATTTCCCCGGCCACGACGGCAAAGCCTTTGCCGGCTTCACCGGCCCGGGCCGCCTCGATGGTGGCGTTCAGGGCCAGGAGGTTGGTCTGTTCCGAGATGTCGGTGATGGTTTCCACCACATTGCCGATCTGCCGGGCGGAGTGGCTGAGTTCTCCCATTTTCTCGGATGCCGCCCGGGTCCGCTGAACCGCGTCGTTGGAGGTGACCCGGGTCTTTTCGGTATTCTTGGCAATTTCGGTGATGGTGGAGGTCATCTCTTCGGCAGCGGCGGAGACCATGCTGATGTTTGTGGAAGATTCCTCCACGGCCGCGGCCACGGAGTTCATGTTGCTGCTCATCTCCTCGGCAGCGGCAGCCACGGCATTGGATCTTTCGGACATTTTATCCGTACCTTGAGAAACCTCACCTGCGATGGTCAAAAGGCCCGAAGATGAGGTGTTGAGTTCTTCTGCGTCCCCTGCGATGCTTTGGATGATACCCTGCAGTTTTTCCACAAAGGTGTTGAACCACCTGGCCATCTCCCCGATTTCGTCACGGCTATCTGCGGAAAGGCGCATGGTCAGGTCCCCCTCCCCCTGGGCAATATCCTTCAGCCCGTCCACCATGAGGTTGATGGGCTTGATGAACCGGCCGGAAACGATCCAGGTCAGACCGCCGACCACCACGAACACCAGCAGGGTGATGAGCAGCACAATGGTCCGGATATTACCGGCCACCTCGGACAGCTCAGCTTTTTCGATCAAGGCCACGATCACCCAGTCGGTTTTTGCGGACTGGAAGGAATCCACCTGGTAGACGACGCCGTCAATCTCTGTTTCGAAGCTTGCGTGTTCCTCTTTTATCACCGCTTCCATACCCTCAATACCGGTGTCCTTCACGTACTTCAGGTTGTTCTTTTCGTTTTTGGGGTCCGCCAGGATCAGGCCTTTTCTATGGAGCATCATGGCGTATCCCGATTTTCCGATTTTGACACCGGTCATGATCTCTGCCAGCTTGTCCGAGGTGACATCCAGTCCGATGGTTCCGTAAACCCGGCCGTTTTTATCCTTAAAGGAACGGACATTGCTGACGATGACGGAGCCGGAGATGCTGTCGGTATAGGGGTCGGTGCGCAATATCTTGCCATTGTCATTCAACGGCAGGGTGAACCAGCCTTTCTTATTGGGGTCATAGCCTTTGTGGACATTCGTCTCCGGCCATTGGATATACCCGCCGTCTTTGGTGCCAAGGTAGACGTACATGGTACCGGGGTGGTTGATTGCATACTGGTTGAACGCCTCAAAGATCTCCTGCTCGATGCCACCGTTCTTTGAGGGGGTCATGGCCGTTTTTTCCGTGGTCGCCGCATAGCTTGTAATGCTGTTGTCCGCCTGCATTATTTTGGGATGGGTGGCAAAGGTATCAAGATTCCGGTCAAGATCGTCGTAAAAGACCCCCAGCATCTGTTCGATGCCGTTCACCTGCTGGGCCACATTGGCCTGGTGGGTATCGAACACGGATTTATTGATCAGGATACTGACGGCGATAACCACGGGAACCACCGTAACCAGTATCAATGACAGTGAAAACACGATCAGTTTTGAACGAATCGACTTCAGCATTTCCTTCTCCTCATCCCCGGTAAAAGGATAAATTGCGGCGGATCGGGCAGTATCGCACCATGCCGGTAAGAGCAGTCCGGCCCGCATTTTTCAATTGATGTGATTAATCGTCTTTTTAAGAATTAATCCGTTTTACAAATTGGTATAATATTTAGACAAAAAATACACAAATCCACATAAAATAGCAATGCGTATTTTTTTGAGCTGAATTGCCGAAGGTCAGCCAATGAAGCGGTTACAGATGTTTTGAACACGGCGGGCGGCAAGATCGAAATCCCACTTTGCCTTGTCCCGTTCCCCGGCCAGATTTGATGCGGCCCGGATTTCGATCACAGGAATATTATAGCATCCTGCCGTGTGAACGGCGGCTGCCCCTTCCATGGCTTCCATCACCGGGGAAAAGGCCTGATGAAGCTTACCGGCCGCCTCATCGCCCCGGGTAATCGCAGAAACGGTAAGGAAATCCCCCTTGACGATGCGGCAATTTTCTCCGGACAGGGCGTCACCGCACCGGTTCAGCCAGACATCTGTGGGCTCTGGGGTAAGACGGTAGACACCGCTGCGGGTGTCTTCATCTCCCGGGATCAGGTCAAAGGGCAGCGGGGAGAGCGTCGTTGATGCGTTGCCCACACCGGTGTGAATATAGCGCTCCCGGACGGCTGCCGCCACATCGCCGATATCGATGCCGGCCATGGCGTAGGCACCTGCGAATCCCGTGTCCATGATCAGCTCCGGGGTATGGTGTTCCAGATAGGCTGCAAGCCCCGTTGCGGTGTTAAAGACACCGGGCCCCGTGATCAGGCAGGACCAGGCCGTCTTACCTGTTTCGGAATCCGGCAGGGCATATGAGGTACTGCCGGATTTCCAGGTCTGTTTCACCAGGGAGGGAAACTGCGCCAGGAAAGGCGCCATCTCAAATGCCGTGGCGCAGAGTATGAGGCGGCCGCCCATCAAGCGCCCCTACCCTGCAATGGTGTTATGGATGAACCGCAGGGCCATGTGGTAGCCGAACCAGCCGAAGCCGGTCATCTGGCCTGTGGCGATGTCCGCGACCATGGATTTGTGGCGGAAGGCTTCCCGTTTGTGGATATTGGACAGGTGCACCTCCACGATGGGGCAGGAGAGCAGCAGCAGGGCATCCCGCAATGCCACGGAGGTATGGGTAAAGGCGCCGGGGTTGATGATAAGTCCTGACGGATCCTGCTCAAAAATCTGGTGGATGTGGTCCAGGAGCATGCCTTCATGGTTGGACTGGAAAAAGGCAAGGGTGATCCCCAGTTCCTGTGCCAGCGTCTCAAGGCCCTGGTTGATGTCGTCAAGGCTGAGGCTGCCGTAAACTTCGGGTTCCCGTTTCCCCAGCATGTTCAAATTGGGACCGTTGATAATGTGGACGGTGGGGGTCATAGGTGTTCCTAATAAAAATAACCGTCTTCCGGGACTGAGGATCTCACTGCCGGAAGACGGTTCGGTTGTTGTCTATACGACGCCCTTGGCCGCGGCGTCAAACCCCAGCTCAAACGCTTTGAGGTTTTTGTCAAGAAAGGACGCCTTGGTTCTGCGTTTGATGGCTTCAATCACGCTTTCCTTGGAGAACCCAAGGGCACCGGTCTGGATCAGGGCGCCCAGCAGGACGATGTTCACACTCATGGGGCTGCCTGCTTCCTTCGCCAGGGCCATGGCGTCGATGGCCACAAGGCCGGCGGTTTTTTCCTTGAGGACCCGCTTGATCTCATCCACTTCCGGGTAGGGGCCTTTGCCGATGCCCACGGTGAAAGGCGGCAGGGTGGCGGTGTTGGTGATGACCTGGGTATCCGGGCAGCATCTGCCGATGGCCCGCAGGGTTTCAGCCGGTTCAAATCCCAGAAGGATGTCGGCTTCACCGTCGGAGATGATGGAGCTTTTGGCATCGCCGAAAACAATGGCGGATTCCACAACCCCGCCCCGCTGGGCCATGCCGTGGATCTCGCTCATTCTCACTTCCACCCCTTCGATGAGGGCGGCTTCCCCCAGGACTTTGGATGCCAGCAGATTGCCCTGTCCGCCCACGGCGACGATAATCAGTCTTGTCGTTTTCATATGGATCTTCCTCTCCTTTTTATTTTTTCAGGGGCCTGATGGCGTTGTCCGGACAGATCTGGGCACAGAGCGCACAGCCCACACAGGTGTTGGCATCGATTTTCACCCGGCCCTCTTCAATATAAAATGAGGGGCAGGCAATACCGTTGATACATTCCTTGTGGTCCGTACATTTGCTTGTGACCTCAAAGGGACGGGCCTTTTTCAGCTTGATGTTCCGGGCAAAGAGGATACAGGGTTCCTGGGCGATCACAACGGAAACCCCCTTGAACTCAAGGGCTTCTTTGATGGTCTCAACGCTCTTTCTTACTTTGAAGGGCTTGATCACCGAGACATGTTCAACCCCCAGGGCTTTTACCAGATTTTCAATGTTCACACGGCCGTAGCCGGAAAGCCCTAAGCGCTCCATGTCCACACCGGGGTGGGGCTGATGGCCGGTCATGGCGGTGATGTCGTTTTCCAGGATAACCAGGGTGAAGTTGTGGTTGTTAAACACCGCATTCACAAGCCCTGTGATGCCGGAATGAAAGAATGTGGAGTCACCGATGAACCCTATGACCTTCTGGTCCGTGGCCTGGCCGAAGCCGCAGGAGGAAGAGACGGAAGAGCCCATGCAGATGACAAAATCGCCTGTGGACAGGGGCGGCATGAAGCCTAAGGTGTAGCAGCCGATGTCGTTGGGGCAGATCACGTCCATGCCTTCGGCCGCCTTTTGTACGGCGTAAAAGGTGGCCCTGTGGGAGCAGCCGGAGCAGAGGTTGGGGGGACGGTTGGCGATGTCAGGAACATCGGACACATCGATTTTCTTTGCCGGGGTGTAGTCCACACCGAAGAACGCAGCCGTTTTTTCCCGGACCATGGCAGGATCGTACTCGGAGAGCCTGGAGAACAGGTCGCCAGACTTGCCCTTGATGGGAATCACGATGCCCTCTTCCTGGGCGTAGGCCTTGACCGCCTCTTCCATGAACGGTTCGCCCTCTTCCACCACCAGGACTTTTTCACAGCCTTTCAGGAACTCCTTGATCATGGCTTCCGGCATGGGATTGGAAAACCCCAGCCTCAGGATACGGGTCTTGTCCTGAATCCCCAGATCGGTGACCGCGTCCTCGGCATAGTGAAAGCTTACACCGTTGGTGATGATACCCCAGGGGCCGTCGCCCTGGACGAAGTTGAAGGCGTTCTTCTCGGCCAGTCCCTTGGCCGCATCCAGGCGTTCCAGCAGTTTGACGTGAAGGCCGCGGGATACGGCGGGCACGGTGACGCAGCGCATGGGATCGCGCTCGAACCGGCCGCGGGTTTTTCTTTCCTTCATTTCACCGAAGGTGACAAAGGCGTTGGAGTGGTTGATCCGCGTGGTGGTTCTCATGAGCACGGGCTGTTTGAGCTGTTCGGACAGTTCGAATGCCTCTTTGATCATGTCCTTGGCCTCGGCCACGGAGGAGGGTTCCAGCATGGGCAGGCCGCCGAACTTGGCGTAGTAGCGGTTGTCCTGTTCGTTCTGGCTGGAAAACATGGCCGGGTCGTCCGCGGAAAGAATCACCATGCCGGCGGTGACGCCCACGTAAGCCAGGGTCATCAGGGGATCGGCCGCCACATTGACGCCCACGTGTTTCATCATGCAGAAGGTGCGCAGCCCGGAGTTGGCCGCCGCAGCCGCCACTTCCAGGGCCACCTTTTCATTGGTGGAGTATTCAAAGTACAGATCCGATTCCCGGGACATCTGGAACAGGTTCAGGGAAATCTCTGACGAGGGGGTTCCGGGGTAGGTGGTGGCAAAGGCCACACCCGCTTCAACGGCGCCCCGTGCAATGGCTTCGTTGCCCAGGAGCATGATCTTCTCGCCCGGGCTGTCTTGTAAAAGTTTATGCATGTGCACTCCTTCTTGGGTTTACTGCAGATGATTCTAAGATCTTAAGACAAAACTATATTTACCGCCCCGGGGGGCAGTTGCATCCTGCGGTGAATCCGGCTGTTACAGGCAGCCGTTAGGCGTAAAGTTTTTCCGCGTGGGCCAGGGAAGAGGCATAGCCCTTGAACCCGTGGGTTTCCTCGCAGGAATTGATGGATGTGGAGGCAAAAAAGCCTTCCACCATGGTTTTCTCCCCGTGGCGGATCAGGCCCATGAACAGGACGGGAACAATACCGATGCCCTCTTTGCCGTTCTCTACGCTGAAATCCAGGGGCGCATCGGTCTGATAGACCGCATAGAGGTTGTTCTGGACCGGCATGAGCTGCACGATCTCAGGATGGTCGTGGTGATGGTGATGGGAATGATCATTACAATGGTTACACATGATCTAAAAATGCCTTTCTAATATATAGGGTTGTTCTGCTGTCTTAAACGCTACGGGTCTAAACTATACGGGCTGCCCGGATGCCGGGAATCGTCCAGCAGAAGATCGGCATATACCCGGGGGATGCCGGCCCTGCGTATCAGACGGACCGTTCTTTCGGTATCATAGGGAACGGCACGGGCTTGCACCACATGTGCCCTTGAGTCCCAGATCACATATGTAGCTTTATTATGGCTGTCCCGTGGCTGTCCCACGCTACCGGAATTTATAATATATTTACTTGTCTTTGCAAGAGAAACTCTTGAGTTCCATAACTTTTTGCAGGTTATGTCCCCAGGACCGGACTCGTATACGGCCAGATCATGGGTATGGCCCACAAAAACCACATGGTCGGGGCTTGCGTTCAGGATATGCCGCAGCCGGGACAAAGGTTGTTTGGACACGTACACCGCCACCATATCCGGCGGCACCCCGTGGACAAACCGGCCCTCCCCCATGCGCAAAAAGGTGGGAAATGCCGCAATCCTGCGCATGGAACTCATGGAAAGCAGGGCTTTGTTAATCTTTAGCGCCTTTGCGGCCTGGGGGTTGAATCCGCGTTCAATCACAGGGTCGAGCAGGGCCTGTTCATGGTTGCCCGTGACCGACGGGATCTCCCGTTCCACCAGGGTCTGGATGACGTCCTCGGGTTCGGGGCCGTATCCGATGTTGTCCCCCAGGGAGACAATCCGGTCCACATCTCTTGCGGCAATATCATCCAGC
>MDTD01069181.1_pt1 | contig 10773 bp, 10 predicted proteins | sample 811221 | NCBI WGS metagenome assembly MDTD01 (sample SAMN05326646, study PRJNA326480) | marine metagenome | isolation source: seawater | place: Pacific Ocean: South West | collected 2011
ATAGAACTCTTTAAGTTCCTCTAAATCTTTCCATCCTTTTAAAAAAACAATCTCTTCAAGATTATTTTTATGTATAAAAGTTTGTGCATAATTCATAAGCGAGCCATCGCCAATAAAATACATCTTGAACCTATAATTCTCTTCATTTAGCTGTGCCAAGGATTTAAGAATTTCAATCACACCTTTTTCTTTCTCTAACCAACCTACAAAAAGTATATTTAGTGTGCCTTTCTGTTTGATCAATCTTTTTTCTCCAATCTCTATAAGATCTTTTGTAGCTGTCCAATTACTTATCTCGACTATAGCCTGACTTTTAATAGATAACTTATTTTCAGCAAATTTTGACCAATCTTTACCTTGTGAAAGAAATACAGATGAATAATTAAATAAATATTTAATTATAAAGTGAAATGTTTTTGATTTATTAACCTGCTCAATAAGGTGTCCCGCTCTTGGAAAAATCATAGAAGGTATATTAAATTGTTTTGTAATCCACAGCATTAAACCTTTCTCAATAGCACTTAAACCATCGGAACAAAAAATTAATATAGTTTTTGGTCTACTAAAAAGTAAATAATAAATTAATTTATTGAATCTTTTTGCTGATAATACTGATCTTAAAATTAAGTTTGGAACAGAATTATTTGAAATTGAAGAATCAATAGTTAGTATTTCATATTTTTTAAATTCTTTCGAATTAATAAGAATTTTACAAGATTTATTTATTCCTCCATATGTTTTATGATTTTTTTTAGGAAAGGATCCTATAATTAAAATTCTTGATTTTTTCATTTAATTAATTATTTCTTCAAACGAATCAGTCATTTTTTCTATTGAAAAGTTTTCCATAGCAAAATTGAAAGACTTTTCTGCCATAGTCTTTTTTTGAGTTTCATTTAGATTAAAAAAGTCTTCAATAGCATTAGAAATCGAGTACGGGTTATAAGGATCAAAAATAATTCCACGATTTTCAGATAGAATTCTTGGGTGATCACAGACATTAGATGCTAGTACTAAACACTTGTTAATCATTGACTCACATATAACTAATGGAAGGCCTTCGTATATACTTGGTAATATTAATACCTCATATGAGTTGTACAATAATGAAACATTTTTGGTTTCTCCTTTAAATTCAAATTTATCTTTAAGAATTTGATTTTTGCTTATCAAATCATTCATTTGATTCTGCATTTTTAATGATTTACTATCATTATCAAACCTACCAAACCAGTCAATTTTTGGAGCCCATCCATTTTTTTTGTAGAAGCACAACAATCCTTTAAGGAGGTTTAATCCATTTTTTGGATATGCCACTCTAGCAATAATTAAGATTGTTTTCTCTTTCTTTTGAATAAACGTATTACTATCCGTTTCCCTAACATTTAAACCATTATAAATTGATTGGGTCTTTCCTGATAACATGAATCTGGAATCTATAATTTTAGCTTCGTTATGACTATTTGCGACAACTTTATTACTTAATATACATGCAATAAAAAAAGCCACTTTTGTTATAACTCTTACTGGAGCCATAGAGGAACTTAACTCACAAACAACTAATTTCCCCTTATATATTCCTATTTTGGCGATAGACGAATAAAAACTGGGTATATGCAGAAAACTTATAATACAATCATATTTATTTTCTATTAATGTATTTCTAATGTTCCTAATTATATTTATTCCTCTTAAAATTTTATTATCACTAATTTTTTTAGGTTGAAAAACTTTAATTCCAAGACTTTTTATTTCAGGTTCAAAAAAATTTGATGAATTATCATACCTAAACAGATGTGTTTCGTGACTTTTTTTTATAAATCCTGATGCTAAATTAACAGCAAGTTTTTGGGCTCCTCCAGATCCAAAAGAATCTAAAATTATTAAAATTTTCATGAATAGTTTAATTCGTCAATATTAATTATTGTTGATGGACTGACGCCTATTTTAACTAAAGAGTTATATATATCTTCAAAATAATGAGGTCTACATATAATTAAATTATCAACTTTATTTTTGATTAAGTTCTTTGGAGATTCTATTTTAGGTAGTCCAGTTAACCATCTCATTCCAACCTTATAATTATCCCCATCAAAATATCTTATATTCTTCATATTTTTAAAATAATATCCATACTCTTCACCTCCAGCATAAAACCCAACAGATTGACCTTTGTTTAACATTTCACTTAATTTCATTTTAATATTGGCTTGTTTAATTCTCAATCCAATTTCATATTTTTTGAGATCACTTAATTCTTCCTTTTGTATCTCTAGTGGCCATTCAATAGAGCTATTTTTATCTAAGAAACCCCATAGCATTAACTCATTTTTATTTTTTGTAAGACTAAAAGATGAATTAATAAATCCCTGAGAATTTAATATTTTAACTCCATTTTTTGGAGTAAAATAATTTATATGTTGATGTATTAGGTGGTCTAAATTGAACTCTGTAAATGATAACTCTGAATTAGGTACCGAATGAAAGAATAGTCCATTATTTTTCAAACAGGCTCTACTAATTTGAAAAAATGATTCCAAATCATCAATATGCTCAAGGCATCCATATGAAAAAATAGAATCAAATTTTTCACTTATGATCTCTTTTGATAAGTTTTGCTTATGAACTTTTAATCCATATCTGCTAATAGCTAAATCAGCTTGAGGTCCTATCTCAACTCCTTCAACTATAGCACCTTTTTTTTTGAATTCATTTAAAAGAGTACCATTTCCACAACCTATTTCTAAAAGTCTTTTTCCAGAAAGATCACCCCCTAAAACAGAAATTATTTTTTCAAAAAACTGATTCATTCTTATGGAGGATAAGTTACTCTCACCCAATGGAGTAGAAACAAAAGTACCTAATTTATATAGGTTGTCTAAGGCTGTTTTAATTTCATCATCTAATATCATCCTAGGTATAGAGTAGAGTGGGTGAATACCCATTCTAAAAGGCAGAGAAAGAGGTATATTTCTGTGATCTGCACTAATGGCTCCTGCATAAAAGGGGTGATCTGGAATATCAATTATAGCCTTCATAAAGTTTTTAATTCAAAATTAATTATCATTTAGTTTATTTTATTCAAAATCATTTAATTCAAAACCTCTTCCTAGTTTGTTAACCTTTCTTTTCACCCATTTTTTTGATTCATTAGACAAAAAATAATATGGATCTTCATTTAATTTATTGATCCAGTAATCTGAGACTTTTTTTACAGAAAAAAGAGAAATATAATTTACATCTGTGAAAATTTTAAATTCATGTAGTAAATTATCATTTACAAGATCACTATGAATCTTTATCCAATTATACTTAACTCTATTTTTTAATGGAGAAACATGATAGTCTAATGTTATATTTGTTTCTAACCCGTTACTTATTACGATACCATGAAATTTTTTTGAATATCTATATAATAGTTTATTAGAAATATTCTCTACATAATGAAATAATGTTGAATGACTAATATCAGAACCATAATGACAGCATATTGAATTATTTTTGTACAAATAATGAAACTCAGAGCCATAATAAAAAGGGTTTATGATCTGTTCTGAATAAATATTTTTAATTGGATACTTTCCATTTCCAGAAAAATTAAATACTGGAGTAGTAGTTCTCCAATCACAAAAATTCCTAAAATAGTTGTTTAATATTCCTACCTGGGATATATCTCCATCAATATCATAAACACCAGTTCTAGTAAAATCATAATTAAATGTTGGCATCCAAATATTAAAACCAGAAAAAATATCATTTATATTTCTCATATGTTTTTTAAGTAAGTCTGTTTTAGATTTAAACTCAAATAGAAAAAGATATTTTATATCTGAATGAATTAAAACATTCTTATAACCAAAGTTATTAGCAACTAATTTCACTTTTTTATTAATTTTTGATAATGTCTGAGAATCTAGATACTCCATTTTAAAGTATTATTTCATTAGATTCATTATCATCATTAGCTTTAAGGAAATTTGATATTGTCTTCGATACCTGGTCAACAGTCATATTTTTTTTTGAATCTTTAGAATCTAAAATTTGATCAATTAATCTATTATCCATTTTAGAAGTGTGTCCTGTAATCATAAATGAAGGAGAGAAATAATGAGAGGTTATGTTATATTTTTTATTCTCCACTGCCCAAACTTCACATAATGATTTAAGATAATTTTTGTTGGAGATATAAATTGATGATCCAATTTTAGGAGAATTTAAAAAAGATGTTAATGTTGTTAGAATTTTTCCTTGTTTTTGAGATCTAAAAAATTTAATTGCCTCTTGAGTTATTAAAATAGTTGGAATTATATTCCTTTTAAATTCTTCAATAAATAATTGACTATTAATTTTATGAAAGTGCTCATTTAAAAATGTTCCAGGCAATATTGGGTTTTTAGGCCAAGAGTAAAAATTGTTTACTAAAACATCTATTTCTAAGGATTGAATTTTTTTAATAAAACCATTGAGTTCTTTGTTATCTGTAAAGTCACATTTTATGGCTCTGACATTTTCTTTTCCCTTTGATATTTTTTCTGCATTTACAGCAGAAAGGTTATAAGTAAAGAATACAAAATTTTCTTGATCTTTTGATAATGTCTCTACAATTGACTGGCCTAAACCTGATGAACCCCCAGTTATTAATACTCTCATATTAGTAATTTTATATTAATATTTCCATTAGAAACAATTTCATTTGATTCATTTTTAAAATGAAATTTAAATTCAATTACATTAACAGAGTCAAATATTCCGTTAACTATAACACCTAAAAATAGTTTATCATTTATATAAACTGGATTCTTATAATTGATAGACTGAGATATTATCATAACATTTTTAAATGGCAGACATTCGCCAATAAAATGAGAAAGAAAACAATTTTGTAAATTTCCATGAACAACTCTAGATTTGAATCCTTTTTCTTTTGCAAATTCATCACTTACATGAAGAATATTCTTATCATTTGAAAGATCAATGAAATTTTCCACAAATGATTCAGTTACAATATAAACTTGATCAAATGAATCCCCTATTTTAATTTTAGTAATCATATTTTAGATTCAATTGACAATATCATTTCTCCAACATTTTTCCAATTTGATATCTCATTAGAATTAAACTTAATATTAAATTTTTTTTCTGTTTCAACAATTAAAATAATGTGAGTTAAAGAATCCCATCCTTCAACATCAGCTGCAGAAGTTTCTTCACTTATTTCTATCTCCTCCTCTAAAACATCTATAAAAACTTGGTTTATAATCTTTAATATTTTATTTCTTTCCATGATATACCTTAACTTTTGTTTCTAATCTCTTCTCAGAAGACACATTTAGTAAATATTTGCCTTTGTAATTATCAAATTCTAATCTTAAATATAAATCTTTAACTAGAGTATTCTTTGGTGTTTTAATATATTCAGAGATTATTTGATTGATCTCTTTACTAATACAAAAATCTTGAATATAATTAATTATAAAATTTTCCATTCCTCTCTCTAAAACCCTGCAGCTCATAGCCCAATTTTCAATAAAAGCTTGATTAGATGACATCATTTCTATAATTACAAAACTAATAATTCCATAAGCTCCAAACTTGTCTTTTAATTGAAAGACTAATCCATATTTATTGTCAGATTTCATTATCTCTAATAAATCTTCTTCTGAATAACGTATAGTTCTTAAATTAAATTGATTTGATCTTTGTGATAACTGTGAGACTCTTGGAATATTAAATTTAGTCAAAAACTCTACTTTAGATTCCATCTCAAGATTAGTCATGTAATCTGATAAGTCTGTAAATTTACTTTTTGATTTTACTCTTTCATACTCAGTTTGATATAGTTTAGTCCTATCCTTATCTAAATTAGAAATATTATTAGTTTCAAAAAGATTTTCTTCATAAAGAAATGGCAAATAGTTTGATGGATCCTCTGGAATTTCAGGGACAGTTATATCAGGTATATTATCTCTTACTAAATTTCTCTCATAAGGATTATCATCTATAAATACAATTGAATCAAATCCAATATTTAATACTTTTTGAATGTTTTTAATATTATCAACTTTGGAATTCCAATTTGCTACAAAAACAGATATGTCATCAAGAGATAGAACCATATCTGGATGATTAATAAAAACATTTTTTGCCACATTATCATCGTTCTTAGAACAAATGCAGATTATTACCCCTCTTTCTTTCAATTTTTTCACCCATCGTTGAAAATCGACAAAAGCTTTTCCTATTCCAAGATTACCTAATTGAATATTCTCAATCCCATCATCTCCAATAATCCCTCCCCACAATGTGTCGTCGAGGTCTAATATCAAACATTTTTTGAAAATTGAGTTTTGTGATAATAATATATCAATAATATTTTTTGAAATATAAGGGAGTGTGTCAAGGTGTAAAAGCATACCATAATTTACGTAGAGAGATAAATCAAACATTTGCTTTGATCCAATTCTGTTTTGCAATGTAGATATATCAAGAATAGATATCCGGGTACTTTTCATTGAAAATTCACTAATTAAATAATTTAATTTTCTTAAATGAAATATAAAGGAAGTTCTATTTTTTGATGAGAAATTTCCAAAAAGCTGATCATTTAATTCATAAAAATTAAATAGTATTATTTTAGAATTATTCGACTCAAGTATTTTCTCAATTAATTTTTTATATCGTTCATATTGTTCCTGGTAAAAAGTTTCAATACTCGAAGATGAGTTATATTTTTCTAAAATTGAGTGAGTAGTTTCAAAAATAATTGTTGTGTCAAAAGTCTTACTGTTGTATTTTGATTCAGGATTTAATATTTCGGCATCAATTTGATTTATTGGAGCCTCCCATATAGAAAGGTCAAATAATTTTTTTATTCCATAACCATAAGTCGCCTTAATAAGAAATTGAGTTGATTGATCTGACAATATTGATATACTCTTCTTTTTTAACGTTGAGATATCTTCTTTTTTTACTCTTAACAATTCTTTAAATGAGTACATACTTATTTAATATAATCTATTTTTTGATATTCTGATTTAAATAGCTTTGTATAGAATTCTAATGATGAACTTGGTCCTATAACAATTTTCTTTTCGTATTGCATTTCCATTTCGATAATAACATCTTTAGGACATAGGTGAATTTTTCCTTTTGAAATTTTTTTAATAAACTTTTCAAGAGACTCAATTTTTTCTGAGTTAATCATGAATGATGGATGGGCTTTTATTACAGAGTTTTCTGGCAATAATTGAATTAGCTTACTAATCATATCTTGCCATTGAATATTATTTAGTCTTCTTTCTGCGTATGTTAAACCAATATATTTAACTCCAGATAATCTATTATTATAAACTTTTTTCAAGTCCTTAATATTATATAAATTAACTTTTTTGTTAGGAGGGATTTGAGGGAACGACTTATTGCTTATACCTATATAACCTAGTGAATCATCTCTAAATGATAAGTCATCTTTTTTAGCATTGTTAACTCTATTCTTGAAGTTATTTAAAATTCTTTTTTTTAAAGAAACTGAATTATATGAATATTCTGGGTGAAACCTGTATGAGCCTTGACCCTCCTCAATGTAATAATGGCCTTGACAATTTGAATGATTTATTAAATAATTTACTTCTCTGTAAGACCAAGATGCAAATAAAATAAAATTTTTATTTTTTATTTTTTTAATGATTCGTTTACCTGAAATACTACTAAAGGTAATTTTTTCATAAACCCTATCTAGTTTACTCATGTTTACTATGTAGGAGTTATAATTTAGAAGTGCTAAGTCTGTATTTCTGAATGAAACTATTAAAATATTCTTTGAAGTAAGATTAAGGGTATCAATCAGAAGTCTTGTAACTACTGTAGAAATTGGATTAACGACAAAGAAAACAAATAAATAGTTTTGATCTTTTTGATTTAATAGTTTTTTTAATATCATATTATTTAAGATCTCTTATTTTAAGAAGAGTTTTTAATTCATATATAGTCCAGAAAAATAATGAGAATAAAGATCCAAAAATTGACTTTGGAGTTTTTTTAAATTTAATATCATCTATTGAAATAAATTTTTTGAGTTTAGACAGTTTTTTAATCTTAAATTCAAATTCTACTATCTGACTTGCCGTCATTGTATCTGGATGAAGGCAAATTGTCCATAATCCAAAAAATCTTTTTTCTAAATTCCAAAGTTGCTGAGGAATAAAATGAAAACCTTCTCTATAATAAGGATAAAATGCAATTCCATCACTAACAATATTAATCTTAGTAACATTTTTTAGTGCTTTTAGAGTTATTTCATCAAAGCTGTGGCCAGGTGCAACCCATAATTCCGGGTATACATTATTTTTTATAAACTCATTCAATGACTTTTTAATTTTAATTTTTTGAGACTCTAGAGATAGCTCTGCAAACTCACTTCTATTATAGAATGGGAAAATCAAATTTTTTCTCCTTACTTCATGAAAAGAATGTGAGTATCCATGCATAGCAATTGACCACTTCTTTTCTTTCCATTTATTTACCATTTTCCAAAAACTGGAATTATAACTAGAATAATTTAGACTTTGATCCTTATTTTTTGGTATAACAGCTACTATTGGTTTTATATTGTATTTATCAAGAATGTGTTCGATTTTATTCCAGTTTGATAGATTTGAATAATGAGAAGCGTCATCTAGTCTAATCAAATATCTTGCCTTATAAAAGTTAAATATATTCATACTATTTAATCAAATAATGAGTTATCTTTTGTTTGTATACTATCATTATGGTTCATCTCTATAAATGATGTTTTTTGACCAAAAAGATTATTTTTTGAAATATTATTCCATAAAGAAGCAATTATACTTCCGTTAAACCTATATAATCTTTCTTTATCAAAAGAAAGATCTTTGAATCTGCCTGGATTGATAAGATTTAAACCAGACTCTTTGTAATTAAACATAGGCTCTCTTTCTTCCTGAACAGATACTACAGAATCAGATTCTGAAATAATTAAATTATTAATTGCTTGATCTATATGCTCAGCTCTTCTATTAATAGCATGTAAACTAAGATATACTAGAATGTCTGGATATTTTCCGTTTACATTTTTAAAATGTTTTGAAGCTGAAATAAGAAAATCCGTAATCGGAATATTTCTTGAAGAGATATTCTTTCTTAAAATTCTTTGGTGCTTTGGGACAAGCTTTTTGATCTCTAGCTCTTTGGAAAAATTTAAAACTCTTTGACTTTCAGAGGAAATAATTAAATCATTGATTTGATCTGACATCAATGCATTTGAAATAGCGATTTCTAATAAAGACCTACCATTTATTGTTTTATAGGGAACATTTTTGAGATTTGGATAAGATTCTTTTACTGGTAAAACAGCAACTACTATTGGAGATGTTTGTTGAGGTGATTTTTTTCGGATTTTTTCAAATATTTTTGCTCTTGCATTTAATAGCCTATTATTATCTTTACTTAAAGATTTTTCATGTTGTCTATAATAAAATAGTGGTATGTCTAGGCTAATAGCTTCTACTTTTTTAAAAAGTTTATACCAAAGGTCCCATCCGTCTTGTGCATCAACTTCCTCAAAGTATCCTCCCTCATTAATTAATATTTTTTTATCGAATAGCGTACAAGCTCCATGAGGTGGAAGATGACCAACTAAATCCTCTTTTCCTAATTGTGGCCTTGATTCAATTCCTAAAATTTTACCATCTTCATTTGTATAAAAATAGTTACCATATATAATGCCTGCTTTAGGATTCTCCTCAATTTTGCTAACCATGGCAAATAATGCTAGCTCATGAAACCAATCATCGGCATCAAGTCTTACCACATACTTACCTTTTGCAATATCTAAAACTTTATTAGCAACTTTTTGAAGACCAATAGGCTTATTATGTTCAATAAGGCTTATTTGGTTTGGATATTTTTTTTGGTAGGATCTAGCTATTTTAGAAGTGTTATCATTGGACCCTTCATTTATTATAATTAATTCCCAATTTGTATAAACCTGATTAACTACACTATCAATTGCATTGGATAAATATTCACCATAATCTTTACATGGAATATATATTGAAACTAATGGTTCTTTTTTCATTTATATTTTTTTATAGTCTACACCTTCTCTTATGGCGTTTAAAGATTTGACATCTTTTAAAACTTTAGAGCCAATTACTTCGGAGTATTTCCTTGAATCAGTACCTACAGCAGGTCTCAAGAAAACTAGATCTTCTTTTTTAATAATTTGACCTTTATTTAAATCTTTATTTAAATAGACCCCTCTCCTAAAAGAAATATTATGATTATTATCAAGTTCAATTTGTAAAATTTCTTTCTTAGCATCTCCTTTTATGGTTTCAAGTGATTTTATGAATGATATAAGAGATTGTACTTCATCCTTTGTTAAAGAGACCTTATGATCTCTAAAAGTTTTACCATCTCTATGATCAGTAAAATGAAATTCAAGTACCTGAGCATTCAAAGTAGCTGCAATCTTTAATGCTTCAACACCCTCAGTGTGGTCAGAATATCCAACTGATAAATTAGTCTGTTTTTTATATTCAGTCATTACATTTAAATTAGCATCTGATTCTGGTATTGGATACATTGAAGTACATTGAAGTATACAAAGCATTTTCTTGTTCTTGTATATTGAATCTATATTCTGGATAAATTCAATTGTATCAAGAACCTCATTCATTGATGATAAACCTGTTGATATTACAATTGGTTTCCTTTTTTCTACAATTTTTTTAATTATTGGATAAGCTGTCA
>MDTD01126011.1_pt1 | contig 10773 bp, 10 predicted proteins | sample 811221 | NCBI WGS metagenome assembly MDTD01 (sample SAMN05326646, study PRJNA326480) | marine metagenome | isolation source: seawater | place: Pacific Ocean: South West | collected 2011
CTCGTTCTCTTCATCTCGTCCGTCCTTCTGTCAGGGCCGGACTCTAATCCAACTTGGAGGAAAATCAGGGGGTCACGTCAGACCAAACTCAAGGCTATTGCGGAAGCTTTAAAGAAACCTGAGAATGCGGAGCGCCTCCGCGCCTTGGAGAAGGCGCGGACCGAGCAAGAGCGAAAACCGTTCCAGGATCAGGCTGATCCTCGAAAGTATCAATACTATCAGCGATGAGCCCGCGCGCTTCCAGACAAGCGCCGGGCGGTATAAATTTCACAGTGGACGCTAACGCCAATCCGCCGCCCGACGCCGTGCCTCTCGAACCTATATTCGAGAGGCTCATTAATCCGAAGACCGGTGAGCAGGTAATTCGACCGCTTGCGCGTAGCGCCACTCGAAATGGCCGCATCTATTTCCAGCCCATGCCGCTCATCTTTGGTGTGCCAGTGCGCGCGAAGATGCCGGTGCGACGGAGCACAATGAGCTTGCCGCCACGCAGCGACGCCGACGGGAAGAACTATGTTTGGGGCGGGCACCTAGAAAAATGCGTCGACCCCGATACCGGGGCAATTTGGTATGAACCGGTGGTCTACATCGTCGAGCAAGCTGCGCATCCAAATGGACGGCTGGTGCCCAAATAGATCCATGTCCGAGGCAAATAAGTCGGCGACAGAGGAGCTTGGGAGCCCACATTCCCTCTGGCAAGACAAAAGCCATCTCTGATCGTCGTGCTTAGATTGGCGTTGCTAAGCCTTCATCGACCATGGAAAAATTCTATGAGTCTTCACTTGGACATGATTGCCACCATCCTCCACGCCAACGTGCTGAAAGTCGTGCTGTTTTGCTGAAATGATGCGTTATTTTCTTGACGCCAAGCCGACTGGCGGAGATTGTTCGAGTCAAGTCATATTCGATGGTGTCGCCCAGAATGAATTTATTCCGTCAGGAGGTGCTTGAAAATCGCGCTGATCGCCTTCACGGGAATGTCCAATTGGCTCTTCCCGTTTCATGGCAAATCTTTGGGATCCTGTTTTTCGTCATTGTAGCGGCTGCAGTCGCGTTCCTATTATCGGCTACCTATTCTCGGAGTGAGGTTGCGAGTGGTGTGCTCGTCCCAGAAGGTGGAATTGTGCGTGTCGTACCCACGCGTGCCGGTACGATCTCTAGTATTCAAATCCATGCCGGTCGGCGGGTCAAGCGCGGCGACCCGATGGTATTTGTCCGGACCGATGAAAGTTCTATAGACGGTCAATCCATACCTGATGAGATATTAAGTTCGCTCGATAGCGAAGAGAGGGTTCTCATCTCACAGGAGGATAAGCTCACAGCTGCAGCTGGTGCCGAGCGGGCCCAACTCGCTGCGCGCATCTCGGGACTTAATGCTGCCATTGCCGGCCTCCGCGGCCAGATCGAAATTCAAAATGATCTCGTTGCTACCGCGAAGACTGAGCTCGAGACAGCCCGGGAAGTCGCACAACGCGGATTCATAAGCCGCAATGACATGCTGCGGCGTGAGGAAACTCACCTAATCCGTCAGCAGCAACTAGGCCAACTCACACAAAGTCTCGCAAGCAAACTGGCGGAAGTCGATGAGACGCGCGCTGCCATTCGTAGAGTGAGTGCATCCGCTGGTGCACAAATCGATGCTCTGGCTAGTCAGCGATCGGATCTCGCGCAGCGGCGGGCCAGCGCAGAAGTGTCTGGAGCCTATCTAGTTAAGGCACCCATTTCTGGGACGGTTACCGCCATCACTGCCCGTGAAGGGCAGTTTGTACCACAGGGTCTTCCAATTATGTCCATCGTACCGGACGATGCGGCATTGCGCGTAGAGCTATATGTGCCGAGTTCGGCCATTGGCATGTTGGAAGTCGGACAAGAAATCTCGGTAGCGATCGATGCATTTCCTCCTCAACGATTTGGCACTCTTGCGGGCCACTTAGTAGAATTGGCTTCTGCCCCGACAGTTCACCCCGACGGGCAGGGACATCAAGAGCCGGTCTACATTGTCACTGCGCTACTAGAGGATGAGGGAATCTATGCTTACGGCAGGCGCGAGCAATTGCTTCCAGGTATGACCGTCACGGCGAGAATTAGAACAGAAAAGCAGAGCCTGCTCGAGTGGCTTTTTGAACCGCTCTTTGCGGTCCGGAGACGTTAATTGGGAAACGGACTCGATCTTGGATTTTTCTCGCGCAGTCGCGTCAGATTGCAAAGACAGACCGAGATGGCAGAGTGTGGCCTTGCTTGCTTGGCTATGGTTGCAAACTACCACGGTCTTAGGGTCGATCTAGGTATGTTGCGGCGCCGCTTTGTTCCATCGCTGCGCGGAGCGCCCCTCAAGACACTTATGAGCATCGCCGATCAAATCGGCTTGGCTCCGCGCGCCGTAAAACTACCGATTGAAGAGCTCGGTAATCTTGAGATGCCCGCCGTGATCCATTGGGACATGAACCATTTTGTTGTCGTGGAAAAGGTGGTTCGAGATCGCGCGCTAATACACAATCCTGCCAGCAATAGCAGATGGTTAAAACTAGACGAAGTTTCAAACCATTTTACAGGAGTCGCGCTTGAATTGCGCCCAACCCCTGAATTCGAACAGAAGGATGAGAGGCGACGACTCAAACTCTCTCAGCTTTGGCAGAGCATGACAGGACTCAAACGCGCTCTGGTACAAACTGTGCTGTTAAGTGCGGTTCTTCAAGCCTACATCTTGGCGCTACCTTACTATATGCAACTCGCAGTTGACCGTGTCCTGCCCGCGCAGGATTACGATCTTCTCGTGGTCCTAGCATTCGGCTTCGGCCTGTTTATGCTGATCAACGTCGGCGCAAGTTTGCTTCGAAGCTTTGTCTTGCTTCATGCTGGAACGTCTCTCGGGTACGGTCTCGCCACGAACGTTGCCCGGCGCCTGTTCCGACTTCCAATATCCTGGTTCGAGAAACGGCATGTGGGCGATGTACTGTCACGCTTCCAGTCGGTCGGTCCCATTCAGGATCTGCTACTTACGGGGGCCATTGCAGCACTTATTGATGGCATTATGGCTGTCCTGACGCTCACAGTCATGTTCTATTATTCCGCGACCTTGGCATCGATCGCCTTGATCGCATTCGTGCTGTATTTGGTGGTCCGCATCGTCTCGTTTGCATTCGAACGAGACGCCATAGAGGAGACCATCACGACGACTGCAGCGGAGCAATCAATGATGATCGAGAGTCTTCGCGGGATGACCGCGCTGCGCTTGTTTAATCGAGAAACACTTCGCCATGCCCAGTGGCAGGGCAAGCTGATTGACAATACCAATGCTGACGTTCGCCGCGCTCGGATCAACATTTGGCAACAGACCACAAATGGCTTGTTATTTGGGGCCGAGAACATTCTTTCAGTGTATTTAGCCATTGCTTTCGTCCTCGACGGAGGTTTCAGTGTTGGCATGGCCTTTGCCTATCTGGCATATAAGTCCCAGTTCACACAAAAGACGGCGGGGCTGGTTGATCAGTTCATAACGTTTAGGCTGATCGGCTTACATCTGGAGCGCCTATCAGATATCGCCTTGTCGGAGGAGGATGCGAGTTTTGGTCCTAGTGCTGAGACCCAGACGACCTTGGAGGGTAGGATTGAGTTGCAAGACATTCGGTTCCGCTACTCGCCGAGCGATCCGCTGGTCCTCGATGGACTAAGCCTTAAAGTCCGACCGGGCGAGCATATTGCTATTACGGGGCCGTCAGGTGGTGGGAAATCCACACTCGTCAAAATACTGCTTGGGCTCGTCCAACCGGATGACGGAACATTTCTTATCGACGGCAAGTCGCTCGAGCAATTTGGCCACAAGAGCTATCACGAGCAGATCGCTGCAGTGCTCCAAGAGGATTCCCTGTTCGCCGGTACTCTAGCAGACAATATCGCCCTATTTGACGAGGCGCCTTCGATGGATCGCGTGGTAGCCGCAGCCGCAGCAGCATCGATTCACGACGACATCAAGCTTATGCCGATGCAATACGAGACTCTGGTTGGCGATATGGGGTCGGCATTGTCAGGAGGGCAGAAGCAACGCGTGTTGCTGGCAAGGGCGCTCTATCGACAGCCTAGGGTGCTTGTGATGGATGAAGGAACTGCCCATCTAGACATTAAGCACGAAAACGCAGTGAATGCCGCCATTTCTGAACTTGGAATTACGCGTATCATTATCGCTCACCGCAAAGAAACAGTAGATTCGGCTGAACAGGTGTACACTCTTGAGCATAAGAAGCTGTCCAGGATAGCTTGAGCTCTGTGCACCAGGCCCTTATTCAGATCAACTCGGCGCAAAAGGTCGCCGTCCAATAGGTTTGTAGCCAAACGTTGCGGTTAAAAAGTAGTGTAGGATAAAAAAGGATTGACTCTTGCTTGTCCATAATACGATTGTGCTGAAGTTGCCTCAAGCAACTAGGATGTCGCACTAATTTGGGTATTGTGACTATGAATTAGAGCGCCTCCCGATCCAAAGAAAAGGAGAATAAGATGTCTCGTTCAATCCACTCGCTCTTGGCGAAGGAGCTTTCGCACGCGGAGATCGATGAGGTTTCTGGCGGCGGCACTGGCCCGACATCAAATCCGGACGGCACGGAGTACAGCACTTTCCGGCCTGGAGACACGTCGCCGCGTCCCGACTATGACGTTGGCGTCGACGCCGACTAAGTGAAAAAGGGCGTCTACGGGCGCCCTTTTTTCGATGGCTTTGCTCAATAGGGTCGCAATGCGAGAGGACCGATTTACCTTACCGGAATGCTCACCGCACCTGACGGAACGATATTGTGAGCTGGAGAGTGTCGTCACCTCGCTCAACCGATACTACGAAAATGCAGTGTGGCGGAGCTACGGGAGCGAAGTTCGAGCCTCGGGACTCCTGCAAACTGTTTCTTTGCACGATGAGCGCATAGCGACGCATCCTCGGATTTCTTACCGCGCGCCGAGCCTGGCGACCTTTCAAGAAAGGCTATGCTCGGAGCCGGTTCTCGTCGAGCGATGGGAGCAGTTCCTCGATTGGCAAGTCAACCCTGAGTGGGCCATTGAGATGGGCTCAAAATTGCTCGGCGAAGTGGCCCAATTTCGCAACAATGAAATAGTCAAGCCACGGATGGGGCATGTTGCGGGTTGGAAATACATAAATGTAGAGAATTCGCGGCTATGGCATCCGGAATTGAAGAATGTCCGAGCGCGTCGATCCTTTCCTCCGTTGTTGGAGGCGGTAATTCTATACGCGGTCTTCGTAATTTTTCATCCTTTAAAAGAAGGCAATGGACGTGTGGCGCGCGCAATTTTTCATGGAAATCTTGCAAATCGAGGAGTGATTTCAGCACCCTTTCTTCCGCTAGGCCCCATGATTTATCATTATGGAAACTCTTTCACGCCGGCATTCCGCGGCATGGCCCAAGACGGAAGATGGGAGGAATTTCTCCAATTCATGTTAGATCTCATCGAACTCTGCTGCCAATTCACAGCATTGGAGAGAGGTATCTCGGAGCTTTAGAATGACCAATTTTCGATCCCCACGTGTGCTTATCGTCGCAGAGCCCCAAGATCACACGGCCTACGTAATGGCATTTTTGCTGGAGAGGAGGGGTGTTCAGGTCGAATTCTTTATGCCAAGCCTCATTCCCTATTACGATGAGCAAACCACTTACGTGGGCGACGGGTGGTCATTCTCAACCGAGAGCCAAACGATCCTGGGTCCTGATGTCGTCTATGATACCGTCTGGCTCCGACGGACGGCGGGAGACTCCGTCAAGGAGTTTGAAATCCACGAAGATGATCGGCCATATATAGAGCAAATTCACAAAGCTCACCGGAAATCAATTCTGTCGATGATTGATGTTATGTGCAAGAATGCCGGGAGTCTGATGGTCAACGATTTTCCAGCTAAGATGATTGGAAACAGTAAGCATCTGCAACTGATTATTGCGGCACAACTCGGCTTGCAAATCCCACAGACCCTAATCACCAACTCACCTGAACAGGTGGAGCGCTTCCGTGAGAAAGCTCGAGGACGGCTCATTTGCAAATCGCTTCTTCCTCACACTTGGAAGGGAGAGCAATCGAGTTGGCACGCCTATTCGGCAATTTTCCCGCCACGTTCCTCGCGCACTGACGAAGCTGTAAGACTTCAGCCGGCTATCTTCCAACAATATATAGAAAAGAAGTATGAGGCGAGGGTAACTATCTTCGGGGAGAAACAATTCGGCATAGCGATCGAATCCCAGGGACATGAAAAGGCAATCGTAGACTGGAGAATGTCTGGTTTGAGTGGCGTAAAGTGCTATCCCTATGAGCTATCACCGTCCTTATTCGAGAAGTGCTTGCAGCTAATGAAGGAGCTTAACCTAACGTATGGGGCGTTTGATTTTATCATAACGCCTGACGATGAAGTTGTCTTCTTGGAAGTGAACGAGAGCGGACAATTCCTTTTCTTGGAGAATAAATGCCCAGAGGTTCCTATCACCGACGCGTTTTGCCACTTTCTGGCTTGGGGAACCCTAAGCGACTGGGATGCGTCCAGCGCCCAAAACCTGTTTCCCGATGTGCTGAGTGACCCGGAATACCAAAAGTACATTGAGCAGTTTAAGTTTTTCCCTAGCCCTGATTTGGGCTTTGTGACCGATATTGGTGAGCAGGTCCCCGCGCTTTCTGCTTAGCTATCTGGAGTGCTTTGTAATGGGATATGATCAGGTCCTACGAAGTGGCGCATTCCTGAGAATGTTTAGAACTGTGCCGATATCTCTTTGCCTCCTAGGGGCGGGTGCTTTGCATGCGGGGCGGACAGACGCCAGCAGCTTGGCGGGTCTACAAGGTTCATGGTACGTTTGTGCAGAAAGTCAGGCAATTTTCCGAATTGATTTGACCAAGGAGGAAGCGTGGAGTGCCTCTCTTCTTGCACCGTCTGAATATCTGACGGACGGAGAAGATTTTTGGCAGGTGTCCGGCCCCGCCGTCTCGCGAAGATCTCTTTGGATTGAGGAACAGGAAGGTACTCTCGCAATTGCGTTTGAAGATCCCGGTGACCCTGACAACCCCGACATCATCGAGTTAAGTCCCGTAGATCAAACCAAGGGGGAATTTTCATTTAAACTGCTACCCTTTGAGCCTTTCACCATGCTGAGGGCTCCGAGTGAGGGAAAATGCGCATTTGAAGATTGGGACTCAAACGCCCGCTATAGTCACCTTAGATTTCGCCCAAGTAACCGCGAAATCGCGTCGATCTTTGACGAAGACCAGCGCGAAAGAAGCGACGCTGCCTCGTTAGATGACCAAGGGCTGCATTTGCTGGCACTCCGGGATCGAGAAAGGCGGAATCGAGCAAAGAGTTTGCTGCGGGAAGGTCAATTGAAATCAGGAAGGGACTTTTATTTCGCTGCATTCATCTTTCAACACGGCGAAGAGCCATCGGATTATTTACAAGCACACGCTTTGGCGATGGTCGCACTGGCACGCGGTGAACCGTCCGCACGCTGGATTGCGGCAGCTTCCCTCGATCGCTTTTTGCTGGCGACAAATCAGCCGCAAATCTTTGGCACACAGTTCCAGGTTGAGGATAAAAAGCCGTCGTTGCGCCTCCCGTATGATCCTGATGTTATTTCTCCTCACGTCTTGGAGGCCTTGGGGGTTCAGAAGTCGCACTAGCGCTGTAAGGATGACAGTTCCAACTACTCGAATTTCGTGGGGGCCTTACCCGTGTATTGTGGGGCTTGATCCCAAGAATGTGATCATTAGGTGCGCCAATCTAATGTGCGCGGCTGAACGGAACTAGGGACGATCTCCTACTGCCTGGAACACGAAACTGCCGTTTCGCTCGTGTTCTCGAACAGTTCGAAGTTATGGTGCTTCCCAGACCAGCGCCGTGCCTAGGCGATCAAAATGTGAGATACGAACCTGCTCGGACATCTGTGCAAGTGCGAACTCCAATGGAACCGGGTCCGCAAAAACTAGGTGGCTCTCGACGTCGGTCAAATCGGCGACCTTGGTGAACCTCGCCACAGCGTCGATATTGCCGCGAAGAATTTCGACGCGATCAAGGTGTTTACGCAGATAATCGGGCTTTCCATTCTCACGGATGACGCCCCGGAAATCAGCGAGTTGCTCCGCCACTTCGCCGTAGGTCTTCCGAAAATGCACATCCTTGCACTCAACGATCAATACCCGGCGGCTGTTCGAATCCCATGCTAGAACATCGACGTCGCCGTAGTTCCTGTCTTGGCGCTCGCCCAAGATCTTGGGGATTGTCACCTCGGTCTCGGTGCACCATCCGAGTTCTCTCAAGCGCTCCGCTACTTTCAGCGTGAAATCGTGTCCTTTCTTGTCGGCAGCCTTGCCAGCCCAACGCTTCATTTTCGGCGAAAGCTGAGTTTGCGGGAACTCACCGCGAAGCAGATTTCCAAGCATATATTTGAAACTGTCGCGCATCTGGCCAGGAGCAAATATGAGCGTTGGATCGCTATCCTCATCAAGCTGGATCAATGGGCGCCGTAGTAGCGAAAGCTGTCGGCGGAAGCGCCAAGGATGCCGGTCGCGATCCTCGAACCCGTCAGGCGTTTCCCGCCATGTGGAACGCGGCAAGTGGATAAGTGCGTCTAAGAGGCTCGCGACGGAAGAGGAGGTAATTGGCCAAGCCCCGTCACCGATCGCTAGAAGTTCACTTTTCTTGAGCTGCTGAACAGCGGACTCCGCCTTGATGCCAATGTCTTCAATCGCATCTACGAGCGCTCGGGTTTCGTCAAAACCTGCGCCGAACTGCTCTTGCCACGCCTCAACGAATTCCGGGGAAAGAAGGTGTTCGGCTTTCGGTGTCGTTTCATATTCCGTCAACTGCTCGGGATAGCTCTCGGCATCTGATGCAATCCGCCGCTCATTCGTTACGTGCGCATGAGGCATGATGATGTCATCGATAAACCCAAACCTCGCATGGATGTCGCCTAACGGGGTGTGAATAGCCCCTAGATTTCTGGACGCCTTCGATCCTAATTTTGAGGACAGGAGGCGACGATGGGGAAGCCCAATTTCAGTGATGAGTTCAAGCGCGATGCGGTGGCGCAGATCACCGAACGCGGTTATCCGGTAGCGGAGGTATCGCAGCGGCTCGGGGTCAGCGCGCACTCGCTGTATGCGTGGAAGCGGCAACTGGCGAAGGTCGCGTCCGGCGATGCCAGCCAGGATGCCGAGATCCGCCAGCTGAAGCGCGAGCTGGCCCGGGTGACCGAGGAGCGCGATATCCTAAAAAAAGCCAGCGCGTATTTCGCTCGAGATGCAAAGTGAGATACGCCTTCATTGCCGAGCATCGCGATCGTTTCGGCGTGCGAGCCATGTGCCGGTGCCTCGCCGTGCAGCCTAGCGGTTACTATGCCTGGCAGAAGAACCCGCTGAGCCAGCGAGCCCGGGAAGATGCTCGGCAGACTAAGTTGATCCGGCGAGCCTGGAACGACAGCGGCAAGGTCTATGGCTACCGCAAGTTGCACGACGACCTTCTGGATCAGGGCGAGACCTGCTGCCCGAACCGGGTTGCCCGGTTGACCAGACTTGCGGGCATCAAGGCTCAGATCGGCTACAAACGCCGGCCTGGCAGCTATGGCGGCAAACCGTCCCTGGCGGTCGACAACACTCTGGATCGCCAGTTTGATGTGGCTGCGCCAGATCGGGCCTGGGTGACAGACATCACCTACATTCGCACCCTGGAGGGCTTTGCCTACCTGGCCGTCGTGATTGATCTGTATTCCCGTCGGGTAGTGGGTTGGTCGATGCAGAGGCGGCAGACAACCGACGTGGTGCTGCAGGCGCTCCACATGGCGGTATGGCGGCGCAAGCCGAAGCAGCGGGTGTTGATCCATTCGGACCAGGGTTCGCAGTTCACCAGCATGGACTGGGCTGCCTTCATTCGGGCTCACAATCTTGAGCACTCGATGAGCCGACGGGGCAACTGCCTCGATAATGCTGTGGCCGAGAGCTTCTTCTCCTCGCTCAAGCGCGAACGCATCCGCCGCCGCACCTACAAAACCCGCGAGGAAGCCCGGCAAGACGTGTTCGATTACGTCGAGATGTTCTACAACCCAGTGCGCAAGCAGGTCAGGAACGGAATGCTGTCGCCCGTCGAGTTCGAACGGCAGCAGATTTTGAAAGCGGAAGGCGTCTAAAAAACTAGGGGCTACTCACTTTCCCAACGACGAGGCCGCGACCAAGTTGCTCTATCTGATCTTGAACAGATCCGAGAAAGAGTGGAAAATGCCGCCGCGTGAGTTGTCCAGGGCCAAGACCCAGTTCGCCGTCCTGTTCGGCGAACGCTTCATCAAGGCCATGGCGGCGTAATGTTTAACCGCCCGCCCACACACGGAAATCCTGACAGTCCCGCATCTGTCCATTAGCCTCTGCCGCCGTTTCACAATTCGAGAAAGCGGGCATCTACCGAAGCCGTCTCGTCGCCTGCTTCCACGACCGCTCGTCAGGCCACGGCAATTCGAAATCGCCCTCTGCCCAGTTTACCGGTTCGACCCTCGCCGGCCGGATCTTCCGACGCTGCCGGGACGCACATAGCCTGCACCAGAAGCGCTGGCGGATCTGGCTCAGCCGATCATCCTAGCCGTGGCGGTGAAAGTGCCACCACAGGCAATGAGCTTCGAACCGTGCGCTATGGCCGCAACCGCATGCCACCAGCACCGACCGGTGGAACGTCGCGGCTTCCAGTATGTTCGTCGGCTCCATCAGACCGTCGGCGGTCCATCGCATTGCGGCGTCTCGATTCGTCAGGGTCGAGCAGCCGAA
>MDTD01007046.1_pt1 | contig 10772 bp, 10 predicted proteins | sample 811221 | NCBI WGS metagenome assembly MDTD01 (sample SAMN05326646, study PRJNA326480) | marine metagenome | isolation source: seawater | place: Pacific Ocean: South West | collected 2011
GCGCTCTTGCTCCCTCTTGGCTCCAGCAGCTCGTAAGAGCGATTAGAAGTATTAAAAGATATTTCCTCATTTATAGTTTGCTTGGGTCCCCATGGATGATAAGGCGTTGGTCGACTCTGATAGTAGTCCCGCTAAGATCATTCCACTCCTGCAAATGTTTTACCGAGACGCCATATCTCTGCGCGATAGTGCCTAAAACATCGCCAGATTTTACTCTGTAATAAACCGGCTCAGGCTCGTACTTGATTTCTGGTGTTAGCTCTGGCTTAAATGCCTTCATGCTATCTTCATTTACTATGAATGTTGGGATAGCAGACGATGGTAAATTAAGAGCCCAAACCTCGCCAGGGCCTGGCACAATTTTCTTTCTAAATATTGGGTTGTAGGCTGCTAATTCCCCCTCTGTGAGAGGTGTAAACTCAGCGATTTGGTCAAACCTTAATGGGCCTTCAACCAATACAGTATCAATGCCTGCATATCCTGGAAGGGGGGATTTGGGAATGATGCCGTACTCGGCGTGGTATTCCATCAAGTAAATAACTGCTAGGAGATTTGGCACGTAATTCCTTGTCTCCTTTGGCAGGAAAGGCCTCACTTCCCAATAGTTCTTTTTTCCGCTGCGCCTTATCGCTTTGTTTACGTTACCCGATCCAGAATTATAAGCGGCCAAGGCCAAATACCAATCATCATATCTGTCATAAAGCCTGTTGAGATGCTTGCAAGCAGCTTCTGTTGCCCTTCGCGGGTCCTTTCTTTCGTCTATGTAGCTGTCAATTCTTAATCCTTCAGCTTTAGCAGTGTAGTACATGAATTGCCAAAGTCCTCTAGCGCCAGCGTGAGATCTAGCTTCTGGGTTTAGGCCGCTCTCGACAACTGTCAAATACTTCAGTTCTAAAGGAAGGCCCTCCCTGTCTAAAATCTCTTCGAATAGTGGGAAATATTGTGGCGCACGACCAAGCATTGTTCCAAGACCTTGCTTCCTTCTTTTAACATAGTAGGCAATTCTGCTATGGGCAACAGGATTCCACCTAAGGTCTAACTCTGATGATTTGTCTAAGATCTCAAGCCTTGCCTTCATCGATACAGTGTCCAACTCTAAGTCAGGTTCTGCAACGCCATTCCACAGTGCTGTGTCTGTGCTAACGCAAGCGTTTTGCTCACACCAAATGAGCCACTGCTCTTCCCAAGAAAATAGTGAATCGACCTCCAAGGAATCAGCCTGTGAGTAGGCGTTGACTCCTAAAAACCAAGTAGTTAAAACAAGCGATACCCTTAGGCTCACTTGCTGTCCTTATCGCCAGACGAATCTGAATCGTCCTTAGTAGCGTCCTTGAATTCCTTCATCCCCTGCCCTAGTCCACGCATTAACTCTGGAATCTTACGACCGCCAAAAAGAAGTAGAACGACAAGTAGTATTAAAATTATTTGAGTAGGTCCTGGCATAACAAATTATTTGATGCGAAGTTCCGAAATGAAAGGCAAACTTCTACAAACGTATATTATCAATCAACCTCACTCCCTCAACTTCTGCCGCAACAATCACATGTGTCCACGATTCAGGACTATCCATTTTGCTGTAGCTAACCTCGTTTACCCCTTCTAAGTACTCTAATTCAACGTCGATATTGTCGTTGAGCATCTTTCGTTCTTTTGCGATTTGAGCTTGAGGTTTTGCTGCCAATTTTATCCTCGAAAGAGATTGAGATAGAATAAGAGCGCTGCGTTTTCCCTCGTCACTTAACCTGGAGTTCCTTGAGCTCAATGCCAAGCCATCTTTATTACGAATTAATGGACACGATATAATACGAGTTTTGGTGTGCCTATCTTTTGAGAGTTTTTTAATTACAGCAACTTGCTGTAGGTCCTTTTCTCCAAAAAAAGCCATGTGCGGTTTTACTGCTGAAAACAGTCTGTCTACTACTGCTACAACTCCATCAAAATGACCCGGCCTAAATTCTGCTTCGAAATCTGAAGTAACTGATCCCCAGTCGATCTTATCTGCCTTGGGCGTTCCTCCATATAGATCTTCTGGTTTTGGTGCGAAAACGACGTCGACACCGTTACTTTGCGCTATTTTAAGGTCTTCGCCTAGCGCTTGAGGATAGTTTTGTAGGTCTGAGGGGTCGCCAAATTGAGTTGGATTTATAAGTATGCTTAGCACCACCAAATCGCTCTCTGCCCTAGCAATCTTCAACAAGGATGCATGTCCTTCGTGTAGCGCCCCCATGGTTGGCACAAAGCCAATTAACTGGTTTTCTCTCTCGTTTCGCCATTGCGAGAGCTCTAAAGTGGACTGAATTATTTTCATCTGTTGGCAACTCAAAAGCCCTGAAACGCTAGTGAATTGTTGGATTTGGGCGTAAAAATAGCTACTTTTGCAATTCGATTAACCTGAAGAAAGAACTTTATGAGCAAAGCACGCATACTTTACGTATCACAACACATGGTTCCTTTTCTTCCCGAGACTCCAATGAGCTCTATATCTCGTTTCCTTCCTCAAGGAGCCCATGATAAAGGCCGTGAGATTAGGGTGTTTATGCCTCGTTTTGGTAAGATTAACGAAAGACGCCACCAATTACATGAGGTGATCAGGTTGTCAGGCATGAACTTGAGCATTGACGATGTGGACCATCCGTTAATTATAAAAGTTGCATCTATACCTACAGCTAGAATGCAGGTGTATTTTATTGATAACGACGAGCTATTTAAGCGCAAGGCCGTTCTACACGACTCAAATGATAAGCTATTTGCAGATACAGATGTCAGGTCAATATTTTTCGTAAGGGGGGTCCTCGAAACGGTAAGAAAGCTTGGGTGGGCTCCTGACGTAATTCATTGTCATGGTTGGATGACCAACCTGCTGCCGCTTTACTTGAAAACAAATTATGCTGATGACCCATATTTCACAAATAGTAAGGTTGTGTGTAGTATTTACGACGAAGGATATAAGGGTTCTTTAAATAAGAGAATGTCCGAAAAACTAGTGATTGATGGAATAAACAAAGACTGCGCAAAGACCATCGAAAAAGCAACATTTGACAACATAAACGCACTAGGTATTGAACATGCCGATGCTATAGTTTTAGGTTCTGATAAATTAAACAACACAACAGTAGAAAAAATAAAATCTGCTGACGTGCCCGTTCTTGATTTCCCTGGAAATGATGGGTACTTTGCAGATATCAATGCATTCTATGACGTAGTTCTAGGAGTTGAATCTGAGGCAACGACATGATAAAAAATATTGCTTGGCTGCTCGTTGTAGCTTTTGTAGCTCTTTTCGGGTGTAAAAAACCTGATTCTTCCGTCGGTTTAGATAATCTACCCGATTCAGATATATTCGTTTTAGATACAGATTCTCTTGATGTTGATATCGTAACTGTAAGAGAAAGCACACTAGACAGTAAACAGCATTCAACAGCTTTGTTGGGCAAGGTCTTCCATCCAAGAATTGGAGAAACACAAGCTTTATTTGCAAGCCAATTAAGATTAAGTTCCCCAAATCAAGAGTTTGGAGTCAACCCTATCGCAGACAGCATTCAATTAAGATTGAAACATACAGGTATTGGTTTTGGCGAGTTTAGCTATCACAAAATAGAGGTGAGGCAGCTCGCTGATTCTATTATGATCGACTCAACATACTATACGTCATATGAGCCAGAAACGCTTCATGGATCCCTCGTGGACCCGATGCAGCCGGCTGTGTCAATTCAGCCTGTTAAAGAGGATATTATTGAGACAGGATCATCTGAAGCATACTTAACTATTGGTTTAAATAATGATTTTGGACAGTCATTACTTGATCTTGATCCAGAAATTTATTCTTCAAATGATAATTGGTTAGACTATTTTCCTGGAATTGTAGTTTCGTCCACTTCTGGACATGGTGCAACAAACTTTAATGTTAATTCAAGCGCTAGTTTGATGAGGTTATACTATCACAATGAGGAAGACACCACTTATTATGATTTTGAAATTTCAGACTACTCATTAAGATTAAACTTGTTTTACAACAATTATATAAGTGCTTTAGACGAACTTAATGCGTTTGAAGATGATAGCGCTTATGTTGAAGGTGGCGAATTGCTATATGTAATGAGCGGTGGTGGCCTAAAGCTTAAAGTGAATTTTACAGATTGTCTTACAGCCCTTGACGAAAGCCTCGGCCCAGATAGGTCGGTCCAAAAAGCTGAGCTTATATTAAAAATTGATGAAGTACTCGGTAATGGGATTCAGGCTTACAGTGATCGTTTTAATCCGAAACCATCATCATTATTCTTAGTTTTTGATAACGACGACTCTTGGGTTTTAGCAAGCGTTGCTGATTATAATTCTATCGAAAACGAATACAGACTGAATTTAACAGGAGTAATTCAAGACATTCTTAATTATTATTCAGGAATGGGGTCAACAGGAGCCTTTAGTGCGGCAGATGATTTGCCTTCATTTTATATCATTCCATCAAACTCGGCGGAAAGTTTAGAGGGCGTTGTTCTTAAAGGAACAAATGTTGACGACCTATCAACAAAACTTGTAGTTACATACTCTCATTAATTAACTTCGTTTAATGTGTGGAATTGTTGCATATGTTGGGCCTAATTCGGCTTTTCCAATAGTAATTAACGGATTAAAGCGCCTTGAGTATCGTGGGTATGACAGTGCAGGAATTGCAACCATAGAGCCAACTGGAGGCTTAGTGATTAACAAAAAAAAAGGCAAGGTAGCCGATCTTCTTGCGCACATTGGCGATGTCAGCACTTTTGGCACAATAGGTGTCGGACATACTCGTTGGGCTACACATGGTCCGCCAAACGATTTAAATGCTCACCCACATAAGGGTGCATCTAACAGAATTGCTATCGTTCATAATGGTATTATTGAAAATTTTGCTGCCATCAAAGAAACTTTAAAATGTCGTGGACACAATTTGCAAAGTGATACAGATTCAGAAGTCTTAGCACATTTAATTGAAGCTGTAATGGTCGCTTCATCACTTGACGTATTCGATGCCGTTAGAGCAGCTTTATCTCAAGTTGTAGGTGCTTACGCTTTGGTAGTAATCGACAGGGAAAATCCCGAGAGATTAATTGCTGCTCGAAAGTCAAGTCCACTAGTTATTGGTATAGGGGAAGATGGAGCGTATTATGTTGCTTCAGACGCAACTCCAATTATAAGCCACACTAAAAATGTTGTTTACTTAGAAGACGAAGAAGTAGCAAGCCTTGATTTAGAGAATGGATTAAAAATTCATACGATTTCGAATGACATTATAACTCCTGAGATTCACGCCTTGGAAATGGAGCTAGAGTCTATTGAAAAAAGTGGTTATGAGCACTTTATGCTCAAAGAGATATTTGAACAACCACAGTCTGTTAGAGACTCAATTAGAGGAAGAATAAACCTTCAGCACGGAGAGTTGAAAATGCAGGGTATAGACGATCACTGGCATAAATGGAACAATGCTTCGCGCATTATTATTCTAGGTTGTGGAACCAGTTGGCATGCAGGTCTTGTTGCTGAATACATGTTTGAAGAATTTGCTCGAATCCCTGTTGAGGTTGAATATGCTTCTGAGTTCCGTTACAGGAACCCTATTATTCATCCTGAGGATGTTGTTGTTGTTATCTCGCAAAGTGGAGAAACCGCAGATACCCTGGCAGCTATTAAATCCGCTAAAGCTATAGGTGCTCACGTTTTTGGGGTCTGTAATGTTGTTGGCTCAAGTATCGCCCGAGAAACCGATAGCGGGGCATATACTCACGCGGGGCCAGAGATTGGTGTCGCTTCAACAAAGGCTTTCACGTCGCAAGTTGCCGTGCTTTTTATGATGGCTCTTCACGTTGGAAACCGAAAGGGAATTATTCCAAAAGAGACGTTTTCGAGGCTATTAGCAGAACTTAATAATATTCCTGAATTAATTGATCGTGTGCTCAAACAGTCTGAAAATATCTACACAATAGCTAAGCAGTTTTCTAAAGCGGAAAACGCTCTTTATTTAGGTCGAGGATATCAATTCCCTATTGCGCTTGAAGGCGCCTTAAAACTTAAAGAAATAAGTTACATTCACGCCGAGGGGTATCCAGCAGCAGAAATGAAGCATGGTCCCATTGCTTTAATTGATGATAATATGCCTGTGATTTTTATTGCTCCCATGGATGATGTTTACGAAAAGGTGGTGAGCAATGTTCAAGAAGTAAAAGCAAGAGGCGGAAAACTATTAGGTATTGTTACAGATGGAGATAAAGAAGTGTCAAAGCTAGCTGACTACATTATCGAAATCCCAAGGTGTAGCGACGCTCTTGCCCCGCTCATCAGCGTAGTTCCGCTTCAGCTATTAAGTTACAAGATGGCAGTGCTTAGGGGCTGTAATGTTGACCAACCTCGAAACCTAGCAAAAAGTGTTACGGTGGAGTAAGTACGGAATTCTAGGTTGATTCTTTATCATGTGTGAGTTAGAGATTATGTTTTAACTGTCTCCAAAACAATTTTTGAAGTATAATTTGTTGATTTTGTGAATTTTAGCACGAAGACGAGCTTTCTTAACATCCTATATTTATATGAATGTCGCCAAATTTTTCGTTAATACGCGAATGATTTCCGTAATTGCAGTCTGAAATCTGAAACATATTTAATTTGTTATGAAAAAACTTCTGTTCGCTCTAGCGCTTGTTTCGCTAGTATTTACAAGCGCTCAAGCCCAAAAACAACTAGGTGGAGAGCACAACATTGAGTTAAACTTAACTCCGTTTGGCGATAGTCCTATAGATGGAACATCCCTAAAATACCGTTATTTCCTTGATGACGATAAAGCTGTGCGTGTAACTCTTATGTTTGACCACTCTTCTGATGTAATGACTTATTTACAAACTGGAGAGCAGTATTTTGATGAAGGAAATGCTCAAACAACCAGTGAACAGCTCACAACTGGAACAACTACAACTATGTTTGGAATAAACGCTGGTTATGAAATGCACTTTGATGGAACCGACAATTTGAGCCCATACTTTGGATTCGAGGGTTTTTTCAGAAATACTTCTCGTAAAGATTTTATGGATATCTGGGGGCCTAATCAGTTTACTGATATTTACGACCTAACAAAATATAACGTTTGGCAGTTAGAAAACAGTCAGAAAAACAGTGAGTTTGGATTAAACATTTTAGTTGGTGCTGATTATTACTTTAATGACGCTATTTATGTTGGTCTTGAAGCTGGTTTAGGTCTTGGCATAACTAACTATGGAAACCACGTAATTTCGGCTTCTGATGCAACTGCTTTCCAAATACAGTACAATAACGCAACTTCAAACGATGAAATTGTAGATATTGATGAATACGTCGGTCAATTAGAGTTTGATGCTTCAACTGGATTCTTGTATGATAACGGAGTTGGAATTTGGATACCTACTCCAACTGTAGATGGTCAATCTGGAAGCGATCTAGTAGATGGATTTGTTGCTAATCCATTGATTGGATCTACTCCATATTTTCAGGCAGGAATGACTCCTGACGACAATAATCGATTCAATAAGCTTTCTGGGTTTGAGTTCGGAAACTATTTTAATGCAGCTATCCGTGTTGGATTCCTGTTTAATTAGTAAAAAGAAAAACATATTAAAAAAGGCGTCCTTTCTAGGCGCCTTTTTTGTTTATTAGCAGTATGAACAACCGCTGCAGCGCTACTATGCTTTGGGACGGGTCTTCTTTCGAGATAGACTTGGGTGCTCCGCTTGACATAAGCCTTGCGCTTAAAGACTCAAGAGGCCAAAAAACTCCATCAGCATGGTATGTCGAAGGCCCAAAGTTTGATGCCGTTCGTTCGGATGGATTTATTGGCAGAGTGGCTGAGGGTGGGGCTGTAAACTTTACAGATGTTTACTTTAATCCTCATGGGCACGGAACACATACAGAGTGTTTAGGTCATATTACAACAGCTTTGGAGTCTATCGACTCTCAAATTAGAAATCTAAAAATGCCACCTCTCGTGGCTTGTGCTGTTGTAAGTGTTGAGCCATCGTTTGTAGATGGAGACCGTGTGATTTTACCTAAGGATCTTCCTTCTAAAACGCTGCTACCCCCAGCTATGGTTATTAGAACTTTGCCTAATAATGGGGATAAAAAAACTAAAGCCTGGGATAACACAAACCCTCCATACCTAGATCCTGAATTTACAAGAGGATTGGTTGAGCGGGGAGTAGAACACCTTTTGGTTGACTTGCCTTCGGTAGATAAAGAAGTGGACGGAGGTTTGTTGAAAAGCCACAGGGTGTTCTTTGGTGTTCCTGATTCTCCTCGATTCAGTGCCACTATAACTGAGTTTATTTATGTTCCTGACTATATAGTGGACGGGTTATATGCAATAAACCTTCAGATTGCTCCTTTTGATTTAGACGCTTCTCCAAGTAGACCTGTTTTATTTCCCCTTAAGTAAGCTCAAATAAAACGTTGAACCTTCGTTTTCTTTAGACTGAGCCCAAACACTCCCCGAGACTTGCTCCGCTATGCTTTTTACCATTGCAAGGCCTAACCCAAGGCCATGTCTCTTTGTTGTAAACCTTGGTTCAAAAATTCTGTTTAATTTATCTTCCGAAACTCCTATTCCCTTGTCATTAATCGCAATAATTACATGTGTGTCGTTCTCGTCAGCAGTAATTAAAACAGGGTCTGTTTTATTGGCATCGGCCAATGCTTCTATAGCATTTGAAATAAGGTTGTTAAAAAGCCGGATCAAGCTGTCCATGTCTGCTATAACCTTGAAATCGACACCGTTTACAGCAACTTTTTCTGGGCCAAACAATCCTGCAGCGCTGTTTATCGCTTTCGATAAATCAATCTGTTTAAGCTCGGGCTTTCGGAGTTCGGCTAGCTGTGCAAAGTCTTGGGATATCTGAGACAAAATATCAATTTGAACTATCGCTGTGTTTGAAAATTTGATTAACCTAGACTCAAAGTCTGGTGTTCCATCCTTCCATGCTCTTTCTAGTTGTTGTATCCCCAATCTGATTGGTGTAAGGGGATTCTTTATCTCATGTGCAACTTGTTGTGCCATTTCTTTCCATGCTCCCTCTCTTTCTAGTTTTGCCCTTGTATCTATGCTCGCTCTAAGTTTTTCAAGTAGCTCATTGTATTCGCTTACTAACGCACCAATCTCATCCTTCCATTTGTAATCAATTTGGGGTTGATCGGATAGAGGGTCTGCATCTGCCATCTCTTGTTTAAGCCTTAAAAGGGGCGTCGCTATTGATTGGAGGGTAAAATAGGCTATTAAAAGCGCTCCAATGAATAAAGCACAGTAAGCTGGCGCAAGTCGGGCTAAGAAGGCTCCTAATGCGTTTTCCTCTATCGTTCTAGGGTTGTATTTCGCGCTCGCAATCATCAAAGGTTCATTAACCAGGTTTTCCACAACCCAATACACTCGCGTAATCTCCCCTCCTGCCTTCTCTTCAATGGAAAGAATTCTTCCTGTTGCCGCTCCCATGGGGTTTGATGTGTCGTCGAGCTGAATGGGCGGCGCTCCTCCTCCATCTTGGTGCGAAGATGAAGTTGTAATTAATACGCCGTCTAAAGTGTATAGACTAAAAACCAAGCTGTGTACGTCGGCTAGCTCACAAATCTTGTCGGTGAAGACTTGAGCTATCTCTTCGTTATTAAGTTGGCTCTCATGGCGGTTTAGCACATAGTCCAAACTCCTGCTCAACGCTGCCTCCTTCCTCTCCAGCCTTTGCTCGTTGTAAGCTATATCTTGGCGCTGTGCGTGGTAGTAGGCAACAACGCCTGTAGAGGCTAGCGCAAGAAGCACTATCAACAACATCCCAAGAAAAATACGTAGCCTCAGACCCATGGTTTCAAGCTACGCACTAAAAGTGCATCAAAAAAATATTTTGCTATTATCCTTCTAAAGCTTCTGATCCAGCAACAATCTCAAGAATCTCAGTTGTAATTGCGGCTTGACGCGCCTTATTATAAGAAATCTTAAGCTCGCTTAAAAGCTCTCCTGCGTTTTCCGTTGCAGAGTGCATCGCCGTCATTCTTGCTCCATGCTCAGCTGCGTGGCTATCAAGAAGGGCTTTGTAAAGCTGTGTCTTTAAAGCGCTTGGAAGAATGTTCTGAACGATTTCCTCTTTGTTAGGCTCAAAGATGTACTCTGTTTGGTTGCTAGATTCGGCTTCTTCAGCTTCTTCTGGAAGAAGTGGAAGGAACTTTTCGTTTGTAGGGATTTGGACAGCAGCGTTTTTGAATTTGCTGTATGCAAGTTCAACCGAATCCCAATCTCCACTAACAAAACCGTTCATAATAAAGTCTGCAACTTCAGAAGAATCGTTGAAGTTTAAGTCTGCAAAAATTTGCACTGGCTCAAACCCCTTTGGCATTCTTCCTTCTGAACTTGGGAAGGCTTCAACCGCCTTTTTTCCAAGTGGAAGAACTTGGACTTTAACCCCGTTTTCTTCGTAAGCTTCAACTGCTGTTTTAGTAATCTTAATACTATAGTTGTTAAACGCTCCACAAAGACCTCTGTCAGATGTGATACAAACAACAAGTGCTGTTTTCACATGTCTCTCCTCAGAGAAAACCCCTTCAGAAGAGTCTAATGTTGCGCTAACGTTAGCAAGGATTGATTGAATCTTTTCTGCGTATGGACGCATGCGAGTAATTGCGTCTTGAGCACGGCGAAGCTTTGCAGCAGAAACCATTTTCATAGCAGACGTAATCTGCATTGTGTTCTGAACCGAACCAATGCGCTCTCTAACTTCTTTTAATCCTCCAGCCATAGCTTA
>MDTD01015778.1_pt1 | contig 10771 bp, 11 predicted proteins | sample 811221 | NCBI WGS metagenome assembly MDTD01 (sample SAMN05326646, study PRJNA326480) | marine metagenome | isolation source: seawater | place: Pacific Ocean: South West | collected 2011
AGGGTCGACTATGAAAAAGTAAAAGTTGCTTTCGGCATAGCCCAGGACCTGAAAACAAAATTCATCGCGCCTGAATTGGTGAAATCGGGTCAGGAATATTCGGCCAAAATCACGGTAGCTTTACCCAACGAACTGGTGGCAGTCGGCTCCATATCCAGCGAACCTTTGAGATACCCTCAACCAGCCCACAAAGATATCTGGAGACCGGTGGAAAATAAAGTTTTGGAGCGGATTATCCACGCGAACAAATCCAACCATAACGAGCTTCTTATGGCCACCATCGGAATAACCGACAAGTCGAGAACATCCCTGAAAGGACTTACTTATCTGACAAGAAGAATGAATGTGGTGCCGCGACAACCCCAAACGGACGACATTCAAGAGAGTCAGGAAGTACATGAATCCCAGGAAGAAAACGACTCCGAGAACGAAGACGAGTAGTCAAGAAAGTGCCGGACAAACCAAAATCGAGCGGTACTCTAAGATTTCTAACCACCCCTCTTGCCGCTTTTCTTTGCGCTGGAGCTGACTTCTGGAGCAAGAGATGGGCAGAGCAGAACCTGATTCCCCATGAAAGAGTTCCTTTCATTCCGCAGCTACTCAACCTGAACTTGACCACTAACACCGGTGCCGCATTTTCTATCGGGAAAGATTCGAGCACGGTTATGACTTTTCTGGCCAGCCTGGTTACGGTGATACTAATCGCCTGGTATATAAGCCGAGAAAAAGACAAGATCAAACCGGACTTTCTCGAGAGAACCGGTATCGGGTTTATTTTGGGTGGAGCTCTGGGAAACCTCCTGGACCGCTTCAGCAAAGGCTGTGTGACAGACTTTCTCGATTTCGCTTTTATAGATTTTCCGGTCTTCAACGTGGCTGATGCCATGATAGATGTCGGTATCGGCCTGGTTCTGATAAGCATGCTTAGACAGAGACCGGAAGCGAAAGAAGATTCCGGAGTGGAGTCATGAACGACGAGAACCATGACACTATTGATGATACCGAAAGTGATTTTGAACTGATTCAGCTGAGCTATCAGCAGGAAGAAACCAATTCCAATCCGCGGCTTGATCAATACCTGGCCGAGCAACTTCCCGACCTCAGCCGCGTGCGAGTAAAGAAGTTGATAGATGATTCCCTGGTCACCATAGACGGCGCCAGAGCCAAGGCCTCTTTAAAGCTAAAAGGTGGAGAATCGATTGAGGTAAGATTGCCACCCCTGGCGCCTTCCGAATTAGTGCCTGAAGATCTCAATCTCAATGTTGTCTTCGAAGACGAGAGCCTGATTGTGATCAATAAACCGGCTGGAATAATCACCCATCCCGGAGCGGGCGTGGAATCGGGCACTCTGGTCAACGGCCTACTGCATCACTGCAAAGGCAGCCTTTCGGGCATATCAGGAGAAGAAAGACCCGGAATCGTTCATCGCCTGGACAAAGACACCACCGGCCTATTGGTTGTCGCCAAAAACGACCAGGCCCATCGCAGCCTGGCCCAACAGATTGCCACCAAAACAGCAAAGAGGAAGTATGTCGCCCTGGTGCAGGGAATTCCAAAAGAAGACTCCGGAGTAATTGAAGAATCAATCGGCCGCCATCCGGTAAGAAGAAAAGAGATGTGCGTCTGCGCTCCTGAGTCCGGCAGAAAAGCAAAAACCATATATAAGGTAAGGAAACATTTCAATCAGGTAGCCCTGGTGGACCTGGAGTTAAAAACCGGACGGACGCACCAGATACGGGTCCATATGGCCCACATCGGCAATCCGGTGCTTGGCGATCTTGTTTACAATAAGAAAGGTGGGGGAACGGACAAAGCCCGCAAGAGATACGGTCTCAAGGGTCACGCTCTCCATGCTACAAGTCTCTCATTTACACATCCCGAAACCGGCCAGCTGTTAGAATTTAGTGTCGAGCCGCCGGATGACTTTGGCTCTTTGATAAACCGCCTGGAGAAAGGCTGGAGGTAGATACTTTGCAGGAAAAAATCCCCTTTGCCCTCACCGCTCTTGTTTTTGTACTGATCGGCATACTCTCTTTTCAGAACATGGAAGCGGTCAACTTCCAGCTCTTTGGAGCCAAGAACAGCATGCCGCTTGCCTGCCTGATATCAAGCAGTTTTCTTCTGGGATTAGCTCCCGGAATTACCTTCATGGCATTCCGGCGGAAAAAACAAGAAAGCTCGAAAGTCATTGAACAAAAATGGGATAAAGAAAACGTGAAACTAGCCAAAGAGATTGGCTCAGACAAAGTCAAACAGTTAGAAGCAAAGATAGAGACCCTGGAGACAGCCCTGAAAGCGGCCCTGGCCAAGAAAAAATAAAAGCTGTTCAGTCCGACTGTCCGCCTTCTGCCGAGGTCTTGAAATCAGAAGCTTTGAGACCGTCGATGAACTTTTTAAACTCTTCCGCTTCTTCCTCATCCTTTTCAAAATCGGCAGGAATAGTGCCATCCGCCACCACCTGTGCGGATACGAATATGGGCGCTTCCGCTCTCAATGCCAGAGCGATGGCATCCGAAGGCCGAGCGTCAATCGCTTTATCAGCCTCTACCCTCGAATCCTCCACTTTCAGCCTGATGGTTGCGAAGTAGGTATTGGAAGAAAGTTCGTTTATCTCTACTCTCTCCACTTTGTAGCCGAGGGCGGTAATCATATTGAGAAGCAAGTCGTGGGTCAGGGGGCGTTCAGGTTTGGTGCTATTCTCCAGAGCGCGACCGATGGCATTGGCTTCCGCCATCCCTATCCAAATGGGCAAGGCGCGGCGCTTGGTGCTGTCGTTCAGCATAACGATAGGATGCCCATTCCTTGCATCCAGCGCTATTGCTGCCACGTACATCTGAATCATCTATGTGCTACCACCTGGGACCAATGAATTTCAAAGCCGCTTTTTCAACCTCAATACAATATGCCTAATTGATCACCTTGACTACGGTTCGCGTTACAAATTTAAATGTTTTCCTACTCTATTGTTATTCCCCGAACCCCTGCAATTTATTTGCGTTGAACATAAATTTTTGCCAAAAAAGAAGCACAAACCCAGTCGGCATGCGGCATTCCCCGGGACCGCTCCGGCAGCCTCGCCTGAAAAGCCCGCAAGACTGACAATTTCCACGGTATTGGTACTGGCACCACTATGATCATAAAAATCCATAATCCGACCGGAATGTTTTGACCTTGCTTCTACGAATTTGCCATAATAGGGGTTCGAAAGCTCCCTGAATTGAGCGTCAGTCCGGATGGCGGAATTGGTAGACGCGCACGCTTGAGGGGCGTGTGGCTTATGCTGTGTGGGTTCAAGTCCCACTCCGGACATTTTTTTCTTGTCGAATACTAGTTTTCCTTTGAGTAGTCCTATGCTAATTCAAAGGGCTCAATGGCCCCATACTATCGATGACATTAGAAAAGCCCTGGACGGCGTCTGGGGAGTGGTGGGCGCCACCGGTACCAACGGCAATCTTTATCGCCTGGAAAGAAGCTTAAAAGAGCCGACCAGTTACACTTTTATCCAATATGAAGGCGAGGATGAAAGCAAAGTCCTCGGCAAAGAGACTTTCGAGAGCAAAGATAAGGAATCTGCGATAGACTCATTTGCAAGGGCCATAGGCTTCGAGAACGGCTCCTTCAAAGACTGACCGGGTAAAAGAATTTGCCTAAAGCAACTTATCTGGGCATCATCACTCAGGGCTCCCTTTCCACAGGTCTTGAAATGAGACTGGACCCTTCCGTTTCGGTGGAAGACCTCAGGGTGGGCCGATTTGTGGTGGTGGAAGGAAAGTCCGCTCGTTTTTTCAGCATGCTCACCGATGTTTCCCTGTCAGCCAACAATCCATCCATCCTTCTTAATCCTCCCAACGACGATGAGTTTTTGCTCTCGGTGCTTGCCGGAGGCTCAACTTTTGGAACAGTAAAGATCCAGCCCATGCTCATGCTGGAAAGAGGAAGTGACGACAAACTCTCGGAGCTGAGACCGGTAAAAACTATTCCTTCCCACTTCTCTCCCGTTTACGAAGCCACCAGCGATGATTTCGCCCTGGTTTTCGGCCAGGAAGACGCGAGCGATCCGACCAATAATTATTTCAACATCGGAAAGCCTCTAAACATGGAGACCCCGGTCTGCGTCGATCTCAATCGTTTTGTGGAAAGGTCGAACGGTATTTTTGGAAAATCCGGAACCGGAAAGTCCTTTTTGACCCGTATCTTCTTGAGCGGGATGATGCACAAAGATATAGCTTCCATCCTGGTTTTCGACATGCATAACGAGTACGGCTGGCAAGCCATGTCGGAGAGCAAGTCGGCTCCCCGGGTGAAAGGTTTGAAACAACTGTTCGGCCACAAAGTGGTCGTCTTCAGCCTCGATGCCGAATCATCCAAGGCGAGGGGGATTCCCGATGCCCATGAACTTCATATCGGCTACAACCAGATCGAAATAGAAGACCTTGATCTGCTTAAGGTAGAGCTGGCTCTTTCCGAGGCGACCCTGGAAAACGCCTATATAGCCAGGGAAAAGATGGGACAGGATTGGATATCAACCCTTCTCGATATGTCAGGGGAAGAGATAGAGGAATTCACCCAGATGTATAAAGGCCACCCCACAGCCTTGAAAACGCTGCAGAGAAGACTCAACACGGTGGTGCAAAAAACTTCCTATCTTAGACCCCGGGTAAATCACAATTATATTGATGAGATCCTCACCCATATTCAAGACGGCAAGCATGTGGTTCTCGAGTTCGGCAGACAGAATAATTTGCTTTCATACATGCTTGCCACCAATATCATAACCAGAAGAATACATGCCGACTATGTAAAACGCTCCGAGCTACACACCGCCGATCCGGAACACGTGGAGCCGCCACGGAAGCTGATGATAGTCATAGAAGAAGCCCACAGATTCCTCTCTCCGCAGGTGGCTCGTCAAACCATATTCGGTATCATCGCCCGGGAGATGCGCAAATACTTCGTGACGCTGTTAATCGTAGATCAAAGACCTTCCGGCATCGATCCCGAGGTTTTGAGCCAGATAGGTACCAGGGTTACGGCCCTGCTCAACGATGACAAAGATATCGACGCGGTTTTCACGGGAGTCTCCGGCTCCCAGACTTTGCGTACAGTGCTGTCCCAAATGGATCCAAAACAACAAGCTCTTGTTCTGGGATATGCCGTACCGATGCCGGTAGTGGTCAGAACCCGCTCCTTTGACACCGAGTTTTATCAGGCTGTCGGATCGGACTCATTCGAGAAATCCTCGTCACCTGAATATGTAAAGGACAGAGCCAAGCAAGCCACTGAAGAGTTATTCGGTCCCGGCTAATTCGGGCAAAATACGTATTGAAAGACAAATTTCGATTGGCTAATCTAAAATGAGATATGGAATTTAATTTCAAAATTACTACCTGAGAGCATAAGGACCAAGTACGCCGCCCCCGATGCAGAATCCATCATCCAAAACAAGCGAGAACAGCGAAGTTCAAGATAACTTCGTCGAAGCCAAAGAGCCCAGCGAATTGATTTTTTGCCTGCTCCTCGCTTCCGCTTACCTTGGACTAGCCAAGTTCTGCTGGGGACCGCTCTATATGATGCAGAACTGGAAGCTTTTGATAAATGTGGAAGGCTTCTTCATTACCGTGGCCCTGGTTGCAGTCCTGATCGGATTAAGACCTTACACTGCTCCTTCTTCCTTGCAGATAAGCAGTAAAGGATTCAAATATAGAGGACCATATTGGATCCAGAGAAAGACGGTTAACTGGGATCAGGTGGCAAAAGCCTACCTCTCCCCGGAGTTGATCCTCATTCTATATCGTCCCCAGCCGGAGCATAAGAAAGTTTGGCCCCTGGGAATACTCTCCATCTACCTGGCAGATAGAGAACAGGTGGTGAAATCATTTTTGAAATATTGCCCGATTACTCCGGTTCTAATGAAGAGCCCGGCTCTTGTATCCTGGATCACTTTCGGGTTGATGCTCTTCTTCGTTATCGTATGGATCTTCTACCTGCTCACGCCCTGACAAAGGCTTACAGGGTGTCGATCTCCATATGCCTTAGATAATCGATAAGATTATCCATTTCCTTGTCGTTAATCACTTCTTTCGGCTGGGCAGGCATTGCTCCTGCTCCCTGACGCAGGAAGCTCTTGAGCTTCTCGTCGGTGGGGAAGTGCTCCTTCAGCTGGTCCAGAGCTGGTCCCATTCCGGACTTGCCGCCGGGATGACAGGTGTTGCAAGTCCGAACGAAGATCTGCTTGCCGGAGAGATTGGTGGTCATCTCTTCGCTCTTCTTCAGCTTGTCTCGCTTTACTTGTTCAATTCGCTTCATTTCCTCGGACATGACACAACCACCAGTGGTTGCAATCACCAGAAAGAAGCACAACGCCAAACAGGCTATACGAGAGATACCCAATGTATATAGAACTCCTTGACAGCCAAGCTTTACCACAGTTTAACATGGTCGGTCCGGTAAAAGAAGAAAGTCCCATAATATCCGCAGGGTAAAGAATATAGCGTTTCGACACACCAAAATCCAACCTGTGTATATTATCTACTTAACATCATGTTTACTTGAAAAGAGTAAGGTAATTAAGGTGGTGCAGTGCCTTAGCAGCGCTGTAAAGTAGACTCTCGGATCCGGAGCTTTTCAAGCAGAACCTGACTAATTTCTCCGGCTCGTCAGTCAACTTTGAGGCGAAAGCCTTCTTCTCTTCTTAGTACTCACTTGGCGGTCTTGACACATATGACATCAAAAACAGAAAACATGGATCCAACTATCACTGACGGTGCTTCCGAAGAAGATCAACGCATTATTATCCGTGGCGGTAAACCGCTCAACGGTCAGGTCCGATTACACGGCGCCAAAAACGCGGTATTGAAGATGATGGCAGCAGCTTTGCTGGCAAAAGACACCACAGTGCTCAGAAACGTACCGAATCTTTCAGACGTGCATATGATGGCCAACGTCATACGCCACCTCGGTGCCAAAGTCACCATAAGTGGTTCCGAAGTAGAAATTGACGCCACCGAAGTCAACGAGTGGGAAGCACCATACGAGCTGGTCAGCAAGTTGAGAGCATCCTTCGTGGTGCTGGGACCATTGATGGCCAGATTCAGAGAAGCAAAAGTTTCATTGCCCGGCGGCTGCGCCATCGGCGAACGCAAAATCGACCTCCACGAAAGAGGTCTCAAACTAATGGGCGCGGACGTTCGTATCGATCATGGCTACGTGATCTCGTCTGCTAAAAAGCTCACCGGAACAACTATTTACCTGGATAGACCCTCCAACGGGGCCACAGAGAACATCATGCTGGCAGCGGTGGGAGCAGAAGGCACCACAATTATCGAGAACGCCGCCCAGGACCCTGAAATCATCAACATCGCCGATTGCATCAACGCCATGGGTGGAAAAGTTGAAGGTGCAGGCACCTACCAGATCACCATCGAAGGCACTCCCCTGGACAAACTTCACGGCGCCGTGGTTGACACAATCCCCGACAGGATTGAAGGCGGCACATTCATGCTTGCCACCATGGTAACCGGTGGAGACGTTCTTATCGAAGGGATAGACCCACATCACCTCTACTCTGTAATCAGCAAAGTGAGCGAGATGGGCGCAGAAGTTTCCATGTACGCCCCGGACATGCTCCGCATCAAGTGCGAAAGAGATATGCTTAGAGCCTCGGATGTGACAACCCATCCTTACCCTGGCTTCCCCACTGACTTGCAAGCACCGATCATGCCGGTGTATTGTTTCACCCCAGGCACTTCGATAATCACAGAAACAATCTACGAAAATCGCTTCATGCACGCTGCCGAACTGCGCCGCATGGGAGCCGATATAACGATCAAAGGCAACTCAGCCGTAATCAAGGGGGTAGACAAGCTCATGGGAGCTGAAGTCAAATCCAGCGACTTGAGAGCGGCAGCAGCCCTGATCATCGCGGGACTGGGGGCTGAAGGGGTTACCGAAGTAACCGAACTCAAACACCTTGATCGTGGTTATGAAAATTTAGAAGAAAAATTCCGCTTCCTTGGTGCTGATATCTGGAGACGGTAGTAAACTACTTACTATCCAAAATCCTTTTGTCATTGGAGATTTACTCTCCAGGAGATAAATCATGATCGTCATGAAGTTTGGCGGCACCTCCGTGGCTGACGCGGAGCGCCTCAAAAACGTCGCCCGGATAGTGAACATCCAGAAAGAAGAGCGCGGTACTCCCGTGGTAGTGCTCTCCGCCATGTCCGGAGTCACTAACATGCTAATTGATGGCGGACAGAAAGCAAAAGAGAGAAAGCTGGAAGAGGCTCTCGCCATCGTCGAAGAGATTAGAGAAAAGCATATCAATGCAATAGATGAGCTTTTCGAGTCGGAAGAGACCAAGGGTGCCCTGCGCGATCATATGAAGAAAAACCTCCACGAATTGGAGGTTCTCTACAAAGGAGTGAGCTACCTGGGCGAACTGACCAGACGCTCCCTGGACATGATCTCAAGCACCGGCGAGCTTTTATCCAGTCGCATCCTGGCGGCTTACTTAAACTCCCAGAAAGTAAAAGCCAAGTGGATGGACGCACGCTCCTTCTTAAAAACCGATGGCTCTTTCGGCAACGCCCACCCCCTCTGGGAAACTACAAAATCTAAAGCCAATGGAGCCCTGCTTCCCGAGATCGCCGCCGGCAACGTGGTGGTGACCCAGGGATTCATCGGATCCACCAGTGAAGGAATCACCACCACCCTTGGTAGAGGTGGTTCCGATTACAGCGCCTCCATAATAGGCGTCGCCTGCGACGCCAGCGAGATTCAAATCTGGACGGATGTTGACGGAATGTTGACCGCCGACCCAAGAGTGGTGGAAGATGCCAGAATCATTCCTTCGGTCTCATTCAAAGAAGCATCCGAACTTGCTTACTTCGGCGCCAAAGTTCTTCACCCGCTTACTATTAAACCCGCCGTGGAAAGCTCTATTCCGGTGAAAATACTCAACTCAATGAACCCTGACTGCAAAGGGACATTGATCACCGCCAAATCAGAAGGGGATGACGCTATATGCGCCATCGCTTCCAAGAAAAAGATCACGGCTTTATTCATAAACTCACTGGACATGCTAATGGCCCACGGTTACCTGGCCAGAATCTTTGCTGTTTTTGATAGATTCAAAACACCGATCGATTTGATCTCCACTTCAGAAGTTTCTGTCTCCATCACCATAGACAGTAAGGATAACCTGGATTCCATTATTGAAGCCCTGTCGGAACTAGCCAATGTATCAATCATGGAAAATGTGGCTATCGTTTCCGTGGTAGGAAAACACTTCCGAGATCAAAGTGGTATTGCAGGCAGTGTTTTCGATGCCCTGAACGACATAAACATACTTATGATTTCCGGTGGCGCATCCGATATCAACCTCAGTTTCGTGGTCTCTGATCAAGATGCCGATCGTGCCGTCAAAAACCTGCATGCTAAATACTTCAGCAAAGTGACCAGCTGAAGTAAAAACAACAGATTTACCGACACGAACTCACTTTTAGACCCAGGACCACTGTACGGAAGCCGGTAGGTACAATCCTGCTTGCTTGGCTATATTCTCCAGGCTGTCTCGATTGGCGGCCGCTTTCTCCAGGAGGTAATAGGATTGTTCTTTGGATAGATATCCGTGTTTCCAGGCCGATTGAATACGCAAGGACTTGATCAGGACATCATCATTGATCAATCCGTTCGATAAAAGAATCTTTCCAATTTTGATATTGCTTGGAGTGCGAGCTTCGGCGACACCGTCCAACTCTTCCTGACTGACCAGACCGGCACCGACAATAAGCTGCCCCAGAAGCATCTCCCCGGCATTGGTTCGAGCCGAAGCCAACTGTTCTTCCTGGACAGCCTGCTCAAGGCTGAAATTGTGCATACAAATTTTGTTAAGGGCACGACCAGCCTCATATGGTCTCAACTTATTGGAAGCCACCATGTTCTGCAAAGGAGTGACGAAGTTCAAAACCATAGGATCAATCAGCCCTTGTTCCAGAACTATCTGTTTAAAACTCTTATTCTTGGCGATGGAAAGCTCACGACATTCCAACAAATCGGAATCAGACAGCATTCCGGACATGGAGAGAAGATCCGAGAGTTTCAAGTTATAGCTGGCAGGCTGTTTGAATGTGCCCAGCTCAAAGAGAGCCTGCTCCAGACAACAATTCTTGCTCTGAGAACGCTTAAGAGCCTCGATCAGATTATCTTTGTCTATCAACTTCTGCCTGAGAATCAGACAGGCGCTTATGCTTGCCTCCAGAACCCTGGAGGACACAGCCTTATTCAAAAGCAATACCCTACCGGGAAGCATTCCCGTGGACTCACCGTTAACCACCGCATAACCCATCTGCTGTTGATTTATCAGTTCAGCATCCAGCATCATCTGCATTAGTTCATTGGCGATACTTGAGACATTCATGGTGGCTTTGTGCCTACCCTGCAATCTGGTCAGAGCCTCATCCAGGGTGCAGCTTTCATGGTTACAAAGGCGAACGGCACGGATTGCCATGTCCAGGGTCATGCTCCCGCTTCTCACCGCCGCCGCCGCATCGGCGTATAAGTTCAAGGTAGAACGCGCCATCTCCCCTTTGATTGCCAGGGTGCTCTCCAGAGTCATACCGACCTGGGATGACTCTTTGACAGCCTCTCTGATTTTTGATTCATCCAGCGCCTTTACGCTTCTAAGAATTACTACCAGCGGATCTTCGCCCTTCGTATCTTTCATCAAGTCTCCATGTGTCTTTTAAATTCTAAGCCGTTCTAGCCAGGC
>MDTD01111647.1_pt1 | contig 10771 bp, 11 predicted proteins | sample 811221 | NCBI WGS metagenome assembly MDTD01 (sample SAMN05326646, study PRJNA326480) | marine metagenome | isolation source: seawater | place: Pacific Ocean: South West | collected 2011
GTACAGCTCCAATGAGAGACGAAAATCAATTACATGCTGCAAACGTAGAACTTATTGCCTTAGATGATGCAGAAATTAAATATTCGACAGTACAAAATTGGTATCCAGGTGATAAAGACGGAGTAGGTGGAATATATAATTTTGTAACTAAGAGGGGTGCTTGCAGAGGAAAGAACTCTAAAATCTCATGGACACAAGTAGAAACAGGATCTGCAATTACCTGGAAATACCCCAGTTGTATTTTACAAGGAGACAACTCAGTAGGCGAATTTTACTCAATCGCTATTACTAACAATCATCAAAAAGCAGACACTGGTACTAAAATGATCCATTTAGGCAAAAATACAAAAAGTAAAATTATTTCAAAAGGAATTTCCGCGGGTCAAGCTGATAATACATATAGAGGATTGGTTGATATAAACGCCAAAGCATCAAATTCTAGAAATTATACTCAATGTGATTCTTTGTTAATGGGCAACAAATGTGGTGCCCACACTGTTCCTTATATTAAAAACAAAAACTCTACATCAATAATAGAGCATGAGGCAACAACTTCTAAAATAAATGAGGACCAGTTATTTTACTGTAATCAAAGAGGTTTAGACCAAGAGGAAGCTGTAAGTTTAATCGTAAATGGTTTTTGTAAAGAAGTTCTCCAGCAATTACCGATGGAATTCGCTGTAGAGGCACAAAAACTTGTTTCAATAAGTCTTGAGGGGAGCGTTGGTTAATGCTTGAACTTAAAAATTTAAAAGCTTCAATTGGTGAAAAATCTATAATTAAGGGGCTAAATTTAAATATACAACCAGGAGAAGTTCATGCAATTATGGGTCCAAACGGATCTGGTAAAAGCACTTTAGCAAATGTTTTGTCTGGAAAAAATGGATATAATTTAAGTGGAAGTTTAAAATTTGAAGGACAAGATTTACAAGAAATACCTATTGAAGAAAGAGCTAGAAAGGGAATATTTTTAGCTTTTCAATATCCTTTAGAAATTCCGGGGGTAAACACAAGTAATTTTTTAAAAACATCACTTAACTCCATAAGAAAATCAAAAGGTGAGAAAGAATTAGATACACTTACACTATTAAAACTTATTAAAGAAAAAGCCTCAGAGTTAAATATTGACGAAAACTTTTTATCTAGACAACTTAATGTTGGTTTTTCTGGAGGAGAAAAAAAGAAAAATGAAATTCTGCAGATGAAATTATTAGAACCAAAACTTTCTATACTCGATGAAACAGACTCTGGATTAGATATTGATGCCTTAAGAATAGTTGCAGATGGTGTAAATTCTTATAAAAACAAGGAAAATGCTTTTTTGATTATTACACATTATCAAAGATTACTTGATTATATTAAACCAGATTTTGTTCATGTTCTATCGAATGGAGTTATAGCAAAAACAGGTAGCTCTGAACTAGCAAATGAATTAGAGAAAACAGGTTATAAAAATTTTAATTAATATGAAAATTAATACATCAAAAAATGATTTAAAAGATACTAGTTTAAAAGGTTTTCAAAGAAATTTTTACAATAGCTTTGTAGAAATGGGATTTCCAAACAAAAAAAAGGAAGACTGGAAATTTACTGATTTAGACAAAATTTTAAATTCTAACTTTAGTCAGTTAACACCTTTTAAAAAAAAAACTAAATATAAGCCTGAAAAAATTTTTGATTTTGATCATTATTCAATTACCAATTTGAATGGTTCGCTCATAGATTATAATTTCAGAAAACAATCATCAAATAACATTAGGCCAGTGAGTCATTTAAAAGATCATTCTATTTTTGATGGCATGAGAAATAATCTTACTACTGGAATGCCGAGTGTTGAAAATCAATCAAAAAAAGATGAGATGTTATCGCTAAACTTATCATTTGTAGATAGGGGGTTTGTTTTAGAATTATACGAAATAGATAAACCTTTAGTTATCTACAATCATTACAACAATGAATTAGAAGGTAAAATGATCAATAATACAAACAGCATGGTAATAATAGATAGTAAGTGCACTATTATAGAGGTAGATATTGATAAATCAAAATCTAAATATTTTAAAAATACTTTTCAGAAATTTCAAATTAATGGAAGTGAAGTTGATTACTTTTTTATAAATCAAAATAACTCTAGTGGATTTAATTACACAAATAATGAAGTTAAGATAAATGACTCTAATTCAAAAAAAGGTTCTTTATTTAATTACTTTATCTTTGGTTCTGGCTCCAAATTTAGAAAGGATGACTATGAAATTTCTTTAAATGGAGAAACTTCTTTCGCAAAAGTAAATTCTGCTGCAATCATTAAAGACGGTGAACATCACGAAGTTAAAACAAGGATGTTTCATCGTGAACCAAATTGCAAAAGTCATCAAAAAATTAAAAATATTCTACTTGGTAATTGCAAAGGTATTTTTCAGGGAAAGGTTTTAGTATCCGATCGTGCTCAAAAAACAGACGCTTATCAACTAAGCAAAGGATTAATATTAGATGATAAATCTGAATTTAGCACAAAACCAGAATTAGAGATCTACGCTGATGACGTAAAATGTTCTCACGGATCGACATCCGGAAATATTGATGAAGACGCTGTCTATTACCTTATGACTAGAGGTTTATCTAAAAAAGAAGCCACAAAATTAATAATTAGAGGATTTTTAAATGATGTGGTTTCTGAAATAAAAGATCAGCAGGTAAAGAAATTAATAGAAAAACATTTAGAGAAAAATATTAATAATGAAAATTAACAATATAAAAAAAGAATTTCCTATTTTTAAACAAAAAATTAAAGGTAAACCTTTGATATATTTGGATAGCGCTAACTCCTCACAAAAACCAAAAATGGTGATTGATGAGATATCAAGATTTTACGAAACTGAATTTTCTAACGTTGGAAGGAGTGTTCATACTTTAGCAGTTAAAGCTACGAACAAATTTGAGGAAACGAGAGATATAGTAAAATCTTATATCAACGCTAAACATAGAGAAGAAATAATTTTCACTAAGGGAGCCACAGAAGCAATTAATTTAGTAGCTAATACATACGGAGAAAAATTTATAAAAACTGGAGACGAAATCCTTGTTACAGAACTAGAGCATCATTCAAATTATGTGCCATGGCATTATATTAGGAAAAAAAAAGGTGCAGTAATAAAATTTGCTTCTGTAAATGAGAATGGAGAAATTGATATTGATGAGTTCAAAAAGCATATTACCGACAAAACTAAAATGATTGCCTTTACCCATATCTCAAATGTAACAGGTGCTATTTTACCTATAAAAAAAATTATCGATTTAGCAAAATCGAAAAACATTCCAGTATTAATAGATGGGACTCAAGGCGCTCCTCATTCAGTTATCGATGTACAGAATTTAGGATGTGATTTTTATGCTATTTCTTGTCATAAAATGTACGGTCCTAACGGACTTGGCATTCTTTATGCCAAAAAAAAATGGGCTGATGAATTACCACCTTATCAAGGAGGTGGGGGAATGATAAGTGAAGTAAAAAAAGATGAAATAACATACGCAGACTCACCGACAAAATTTGAGGCCGGAACTTTGCAAACAGCAGAAGTGGTAGCTTTTGCAAAATCTATTAAGTTCATTCAGGATTTAGGTATTAAAAATATAGAAAAACATGAAAGCCAAATTCTTGAGTACGGCCTAGAAAAATTAAGAAAAGATAATTCTATTAATATTATAGGTAATCCAAAAAATAGAGCATCAATTATTTCATTTACAATAAAAGGTATTCATCCCCATGATATTGCAACAATTTTAGATGACGATGGCGTAGCTATTAGAGCGGGCCATCACTGTTGTCAAATTTTACATGACAAACTTGGAATTCCAGCAACAGCTAGAGCTTCTATTGGGGTTTATAACAGTAAAGAAGATATTGATTTTTTGAGTGAGTCAATTAGCAAATGTAAGAAAGTATTTCAAATTTAAATGGAGCTAAAAGAACTATACCAAGAAATAATATTAGATCATGCGAAGAATCCTAGGAATAAAGGGAAATGTGATGGATATAATCATGATGCTAAAGCGCACAACCCCCTTTGTGGAGACAAAGTTCACATCTACTTGAAATTAGATAAAGATAAAAATATTTCTGGTTTAAGTTTTGAAGGTGAAGGGTGTGCAATATCTTTAGCATCGGCTTCAATTCTCACTGATACTTTAAAAGGCCGAGATTTACAATTCTCTAAAAAAGTAACTGACGACTTTTTGAACATGTTAAAAAATAAATCAAAAATTACTTTAAACAGTTTATCTGAGGATCAAATTACAACTATCTCTTCTTTATCAGGAGTTCAAGAATTTCCAATGCGAATTAAATGTGCGACTATGGCCTGGCATACACTTTTGTCAGCTTTGGAAAAAAAAGGTTAAAATGAACGTTATTAAAGAAAAAATTATAAATGAAATAAAGAAAATTTATGATCCTGAAATTCCAGTGAATATTTATGAATTGGGCTTGATTTATAAAATAGATGTCGATGATAATAATAAGGTGGTAATAGAGATGACATTAACATCACCAAATTGTCCTGTTGCTGAAAGTTTGCCAAATTCTGTGAAAAATAATATATTAAAGATCGATGATATTAATGAAGTAGAATTAAAGCTGGTATGGGATCCTCCTTGGACAAAAGATATGATGTCAGAGGCCGCTAAATTAGAACTAAATTTATGAACGAACAAGTAATTAAATTAAGCGATAACGCTGCTAAAAGAATAAAACAGATAATGTCAAAAGCCGAAAGTTCTGCAGTTGGGGTAAGGGTTGGAGTTAAATCTGGCGGTTGCGCAGGGATGTCTTACGTTATGGAGTATGCAAAAGATATTAAGCCTGATGAAGAAATAATCGAAGATAAAGGGGTAAAAGTATTAATTGATCCAAAAGCAATTATATATTTACTCGGCACTGAAATGGATTATAAACAAGAAAAATTTTCTTCCCAATTTATTTTTAAAAATCCAAATGAAACAGAACGTTGTGGTTGCGGAGAGTCTTTTAAAGTTTAACCGCTGTAATACATTTGAAATTCGATAGGATGTGGAGTATGTTCGAAATTGTAAATTTCATGAAACTTTAATTCAATATAAGCGTCAATCTGATCGTCGGTAAATACGCCCCCTTCAGTCAAGAATTTTCTATCTTTATCTAAGTTTTGCATTGCCTCTCTTAAAGAGCCACATACAGTCGGAAGTTTTTTTACATCTTCCTCAGATAAAGAATACAAATCCTGATCAAAAGCTTTACCTGGATCAATCTTATTTTTTATACCATCAATACCTGCCATTAACATCGAAGCGAAAGTAAGGTAAGGGTTTCCTGCGGCATCTGGAAATCTAATCTCCATTCTTGCGGCTTTTGGATTCATAATTACTGGAATTCTACAAGAAGCTGATCTATTTCTAGCCGAGTAAGCTAAAATTACTGGTGCTTCAAAACCAGGAATTAATCTTTTATAACTATTTGTTGTTGCATTAGAAAAAGCGTTTATAGCTCTGGCGTGTTTTAAAATCCCACCAATGTAATAAAGTGCCTCTTTAGACAGTCCAGCGTACTCTTTACCCATGAACAAAGGAGTATTTCCTTTCCAAATTGATTGGTGACAATGCATACCTGATCCATTATCTCCTTTAACAGGTTTAGGCATAAAAGTAGCTGTTTTTCCAAATGAATGTGTCACCATTTGAACTGCATATTTATAAAGCTGAACGTTATCTGCCATGTTTGTTAAAGTTCCAAAATACATACCTAATTCATGTTGGCTAGGTGCAACCTCGTGGTGATGTTTTTCTACTTTTACTCCCATATCTTTCAAAGCTTTTAAATATTCACCTCTCATATCTTGCGCACTATCAACTGGCGGAACTGGGAAGTATCCACCTTTAACTCCTGGTCTATGTCCCATGTTTCCATTTTCATATTTTTTACCTGTATTATATGGTCCCTCTGAACTATCGATGCTAAAGCTAGTCTCATTCATATCATTTTTAAATCTTACATCATCAAAAACAAAAAATTCGGGCTCTGGTCCAAAATAAGATTTATCACCAATACCTGTTTTTTTTAAATATGCTTCAGCTTTCTTTGCTGTTCCTCTCGGATCTCTTTCATATGAGTCTTTTTTAACTGCATCTAAAATATCGCAAAAAATATTAAGAGTGGTATGAGAATTAAACGGATCAATAATAGGTCTTTCTAGATCAGGCTTTAAAATCATATCGGACTCGTTTATTGCTTTCCAGCCCGCAATTGATGAGCCGTCAAAAAAAACGCCTTTGTCAAGCATGTCTTGGTCGACAATTGATGCGTCCATAGTCAAGTGTTGTAATTTACCTTTTGGATCTGTAAATCTCAGATCCACAAATTCTACTTGCTTCTCTTTCATTAATTTTAAGATATTATTTGAGCTCATTTATATTTTGTAGCATTAATTGGTTTTAATTTTGTTCAGACAATATATAAGGTGTTTTTTTAGAGTATAACTAAATATATATATCAGCTATGCATTTATCACATAATTACAATTTTTACTTGAATGAGAGAAGCTAGATCAACTGATTTATTGCTGTTAATTATCTTAGCTATAATTTGGGGTTCAGCCTTCTTTAACATTAAAATAGCAACTTACTCATACGATCCAATTACATTAGCTCTTGTTAGAGTTATATTTGCTAGTGTCCCATTATTAATTTTATGTAAATTTAAAAGAATTAAAATTGAGGCTTTTGGTTATAAATGGAGATCATACGCCCTTATAGGTTTAACAAATATTGCAATTCCTTTCGTGTTAATTGCTATTGGAACAGCAAAGATAAACAGTTATTTAGCTGCGATTTTGATGAGCACCACTCCATTAAGCGGATCAATACTTGCTCACTTCTTCATTAAAGATGAAAAACTATCATATTTGAAATCATTAGGTGTCTTAATTGGTTTTAGTGGGATTATATTATTATTTTTTGACAAAGTTATTATAAATAGTCAAAATTATGTTTACGCTCTTATAACAATTTTAGGCTCAACTTTTTACTGTATTGGAGGTCTACTGACTTTAAAACTAAGAAATAAAAAGAATGAGAATGTTACTACATCGACAACTTTATGGTCTGTAATTTTTCTTCTTCCTTGCTCTTTAATAATAGAGACACCTTGGAACTCTGACCCTAGTCTAATATCTACAATATCTTTGTTATATTTAGGTGTTATAGCAACAGGTTTAGCTTGGCTTATTAGGTTCAGAATTTTGACTGTAAATGGACTAGTTTTTCAAACTCAAGTTGCTTATTTAATTCCAATTTTTGGAGTTATTTTTGGATATTTTCTAATGGATGAAATAATTACATGGAGAGTTTTATTTTCATTAGTTATAATCTTAACTGGGATCTATATTTTTAAAAAAAATAATAAAGGACATAAAAATTAATGGGAACAGAGTCAATTGAAGCAAGTTTTTTATCTATTTTTGCTTTAATAAGTTTTTTTATTTTTCTAATCATCAGTAAATACTCTTCCTATATTAAAAATGGAGCTTTACTAGATAATGATATTTCTAAACCACAAGCATTCCATGTAATTCCGATTACAAGAAGTGGTGGACTAGGAGCATTGATTTCTCTAAGTTTTTTATTTGGCATCTATTTTATTTTATATTCAAAAATTTTGTATGAATATATTTTGATAAGTTATTCAATGTTTTTTATTGGTTTTTTGGATGATTTAAAAATAAACATTAAACCTTCAAAAAGATTATTGACAATGATTATTATACTTTTTTCCTTAATTTATTTTTTACCAATTAAAATTTTAAACATTGATATTCCTTTTCTAATCAATTTAATGAATATAAAATTTTTTTCATCGGTTTTTGTACTTTTGTGTTTTTTATTTATAATAAATGGAGCAAATTTAATTGATGGGTTTAACGGTTTGCTTGTGATAAATCTTATAATAATAAATATTGTTTTAGCTTATATTAACTTAAATAGTTCAAATTTAGAATTTTCCTTCTTAATAATTTCTCAAATTATTATTTTACTAACTTTTCTATTATTTAACTTCCCGAATGCTAAAATTTTTTTCGGTGATAGTGGCGCTTATTTAATGGGTTCTTTAGTTGGGTTAAATTCAATCATAACTAATAATATTAACCCTAATATTTCATCTTTTTTTTTCTGCACTTTGCTTTTCTACCTTTTTTTTGAGGTATTTTTTTCTTTTTTTAGAAAAATCCTTCAAAGAAAGTCTCCTATTCATCCAGATAATAAACATTTACATATGTTAAGCTATTATAGAATTTCATTAATCTTCGGTAAAAATAAAGCAAATTACTTAAATTCAATAGTTATTAATATTTTATACTTTTTACTGATAGTCCCTGGATTATGTTTTCTTTATAATCCAATATTAAGTAGGTATTGGTTTTTTATCTTATTATTAATTTATTCACTTATTTATTACAGACTTTATCATTTAACAAAAAATTAAATTGTTATATAAAGCAACGATTGATTAACGGGCAAGTGGCGGAATTGGTATACGCGCTGGTCTTAGAAACCAGTGCCGCAAGGCTTAAGAGTTCGAGTCTCTTCTTGCCCACCAATGTAAATTATGAAAATTGAAGTACAGTCAAAAAAAGGTTTAAGAACAATTTTATCAGTTGTTGTTGATAAGAAAACTATACAACTCCAAATGAATGAAAGACTATCCGAAATACAAAAAGAAGTAACATTAAAAGGCTTTAGACCAGGTAAGGTTCCCCCATCAGTAATTAAAAGCCAATTTGGTAAATCTATTTACGGAGAAGTGATTGATAAAGTCTTAAGAGAAACATCTACAAAAGCTATTTCAGAAAAAAAATTAAAAGTAGCTGGACAACCTAAAATAGACTTGAAACAATTTGGAGAAGGTAAAGATTTAAATTATGAATTACAAATAGACTGTCTGCCTAATATTGAGTTAAAACCTTTCGATAAATTTAAAGCTAAGGAATATAAAATTAAAATTGAAAAAAAAATAATTGAAGATAAATTAAAAGAATTATCTCAACAAAATAAACGTTATGATGACAAGAAAGAAAATGAAAAAGCAATATTAGGGGATCAAGTAATTTTTGATTATTCAGCTACTATAGATGGAAGTAAATTTGAAGGCAGCGAGGGTGTTGGTGTCCAAATTGAACTGGGAAAAGATTTATTTTTAAAAGGATTTGACCAACAGTTAGTCGGTGTTAAAAAAGGAGATAAAAAAAGTGTAGACGCTGTTATGCCAGCTAATCATCCAAAAAAAGAGTTAGCTAATAAAAAAACAAAATTCGAGTGTAAAATTTCTAATGTGAAGAAAGCTATTGAGAATAAAATTGATGATAAGTTTGCTCAAATGATGGGTGCAAAAAATATTTCAGATTTAAAAATATTAATAGAAAAACAAATTTCAAACCAATACTCACAAGCGTTAAACTCAATTACTAAAAAAGAAATTTTAGATCAAATAGAAAAAGCCCATGATTTAGAATTACCTAAAAATTTAATCGATCAAGAAATAGAATTGATGACAAGAAATTTAAAATCTGAAGATAAAGAAAAACACAAAATACAAAATGAAAAATTAGCAAAATCAAGAATTAAGCTTGGACTGCTTTTAAATGAATTTGGAGAAAAAAATAGTTTGAAAGTTTCAGAAGAAGAGGTACAAAAAGAAATTCAAAAACAGATAAGAGGTATGCCAGGACAGGAAAAAATGGTTTTAGAATATTATCAAAAAAATCCGAGTGCTACTCAAAGCCTTAAAGGATCACTTTATGAGGAAAAGATAATTAATTTAATTAAATCAAAAATAAAACTAAATTCTATTGAAATTGAGACAAAAGAAGCAGAAAAAATAATTACTGAATTCAATAAACCAAATGTAGGCGCTAACCAAACACCTAAAACTAAATCTTCTGGAAACATTAAGCCAAAATCAAAAAAAATTAGTAAAAAGTAAGCAATAGTTGTATAAACCAACTATGAGTCGCGATTTAGAAGAAAAGATGAATAGCCTTATCCCTATGGTTGTCGAACAGACAAGTAAAGGAGAAAGAGCTTACGATATTTACTCAAGACTTTTAAAAGAACGAATAGTATTCTTAGTTGGACCTGTAAATGATGCTGTTGCTTCCTTAGTAACAGCTCAATTACTTTTTTTAGAGTCCGAAAATCCAAATAAAGAAATAAATTTTTACATTAACAGTCCTGGAGGACTTGTTACAGCTGGATTGGGTATTTATGACACTATGCAATACATAAACTCCCCAGTTTCAACTTTATGTATTGGTCAAGCTTCCTCAATGGGATCATTTTTGTTGGCAGCTGGTGAAAAAGGAAAAAGGTACTCTCTTCCAAATTCTAGAATAATGGTTCATCAACCATCTGCAGGTTTTCAAGGACAAGCAACCGACATACAGATACATGCTAAAGAGATTCTGTCTTTAAAAGAAAGGTTAAATAAAATTTATTCTAAGCATACTGGAAAATCTCTTAAAGAAATATCTGACGCTTTAGAAAGAGATAATTTTATGACAGCGGAAGATGCCCAAAAATTTGGTTTAATTGACTCGGTTGTGGAAAAAAGAAAATAAAACACAATATATAGCCGATCATACAACTTCAACTTGATAACAATAGATATGAGAACTATATTATAGGTATTGATTCGTTATGACTGAAAAAAATAATAAAAATATTCTCTATTGTTCGTTTTGCGGTAAAA
>MDTD01177334.1_pt1 | contig 10771 bp, 10 predicted proteins | sample 811221 | NCBI WGS metagenome assembly MDTD01 (sample SAMN05326646, study PRJNA326480) | marine metagenome | isolation source: seawater | place: Pacific Ocean: South West | collected 2011
AGCTATGAAACAAGGAGTAAAAGCAAATACGAAAAATTTCCAGCCACAAATACAGGTTAGGACTCAGCTGTCAGAAGTATTTTTTCAGTCAGCGACTAAGTATCTTGAAGCTCAAGAATTACTCATGATGGCATATGGTAAAGATGATGATGCCCAAAAAATCAAAGAAGCTATAATATATTCATCTAACAGTAAAATAAGTGAGTCGGAGAGAATGGCCAACTCGATCAGAGTTTCGGATGAAAGTAGTGCTGTCTTAGCGGAAACTATGCTTGACCAAAGTGAAGGGTTAAGTGATGAAAAAAGAGCATATTTTGTCAAAGCTATTAAACCAGCGGTAGCTGGTTATAAATCTACAATATTGTTGTTTAAAGTTGGCTCGGCTACAATTGAATATGCCAAACAAGATCCAATAACTGCATTCTTTGAATTAAGTGGATTTTTAACCGTATTGCCAAGTATACCTCCTTATGCAAGTTCTATGATGAAGACAACAAAATTAATACTAACTTACGCTAAAGCAAACAATGTTGAAAATAACAAAAATCTAGAGTCAACCTTGGGTGAGCTATAAAGAATACTGAATAAAATATTTATTTAGGGTGTCTAAAATATGCGAAAACCAATAATTCTTATTTTTTTAGCAATTCCAGCAATATGAATAAAATACTTCCCATAATATATAGCCGTGTGAGTGTGTGTGGCAATACCTCTTTTGTAAAGTAGAGCTAAATTCATCCATGTGAGGAATTTTGAGGATTATATGCAGCTCCAGTGTGAAATACCAATTCAAGATATCATAATTGTATAATCATATCTAAGAAACTAGATGTAAATCTACGTTTTTCATTTTAATTAATAATAAAATATTGCTACGATTGGTATATGATAAAAATTACCTTATTTTTCTTACTGCTAATATTTAACTCTGTTGTTCTAGCACAAGCACCAGGATCTGAGATGAGAGAATGTGTCATAAAGGCAGGAAAATATGCAGATAATCCTAAAAAACATATGAGTGAGTTACAAAAATGCGCTGGAGTCTCAAATAATGAGCCTACTGAGAAATCGGTGCAAAAAAATACTCCATCATCTGCTAAATTAACTTTTTCTAATGGCTCAAAGTATGTTGGTGAAGTTAAGAACAACAAAATGTATGGAAGAGGTGTTCTTACAGGTGCTGATGGAACTGTTATGGAAGGGCATTGGATAAATAATCAGATGAATGGTCATGGAACGCTTGATGCACCTAATGGTGTCAAATATATCGGTGAGTGGAAAGGTAATAAGATGCATGGAAAAGGTGTTCTTACAGGTGCAGATGGAACTGTTATGGAAGGGCATTGGATAAATAATCAGATGAATGGTCATGGAACGCTTACCTCACCTGAAGGTGTTAAATATGTTGGTGAATGGAAAGATAATAAGATGCATGGAGAAGGTGTTTACACACAGCCTAACGGAGAGACAATAACAGGAGTATTTAGAGATAATAAACTAGTTAAGAGACATACAGAAGCAAAGAAATCTTATGACGATGCAGCTAAAGCAGCAAAAAAGTCTCATGAAAAAGCAGCAAAAAAAGATAGTTCAGCGCCAAGTCTTTTTGGAACTCTTGTGGGGATAGGGCTAGATATAGCTTTAGATAAAGATAAAGGTGCGCCAGTCGATATAAGATCAGCCATGGTTGTTCTAAGACAGAATTTTTTTGAATCAACAAATTTTTTTCTTCAATCTCAGGAACAACTTCTCAGAGCATATGGAAAAGATACCGAGGCTCAGATGGTTGCTGATGCAATGATATATGCTAACAATAGTAAAATTAGTGAAACAGATCGAATGCAGAATACAATTAAGGTGAGTACAGATGCCAGCAAGATTATAGAACTATCGCTGACTAGTCAAGGTGCATCATTATCTCAAGAAAGCAAAGAATATTATGCTAGCAGTCTATCACCTGCTGCTCGAGGAATAACATCTACAATTAAAATACTCCCTGCTGTAAAAACAATAGTCAGAGCAATTAAACAAGATGCGCAAGGGACACTGTTCACTGTAGGATTTGAGATGATTGGTATTTTAACAGAGCTTCCCACATATTTTTCAAGTATGACGGGCACGATGAAGTTTGTTTTAACTGGTGCCAAGTCACATAACATACAAGGAGCTGAAGAGTTAGAATTAAGTCTTACTGATTTGGATGAATAGTAACTGAATAAATATTTATGAAAAAAATACTCACAATACTTCTTTTTGCTTTCCTCTATTTCTTTAGAAAGCCAATAATGTGGGGTCTAGGAGTTCTAGTTGCTTACATAACATTTAAAATTCAAGGATAATGAAATATATAACAATTTTTTTTCTTATTATTACTCTAGGCATATCAAAACAGACATATGCTGATGCTACTAAGCAGAATGTATATTATGCTGGTTTTGCTTTCTCGGGAAATTACTCAGATCGTGGACAAACTGGAAAATATACTGAAGAAATTTTAAATTACAAAGCTGAAAATGGACTAGATGTAATATCTAACTCTCTAATTAAGTCAATTAAAAATACAAATGGAAAAAATTTTAATATTTCCTTTGATATGCCGGATCTTGATAAAGGTGATTTTGAATCAATAGTAATGTCAGTAGTATTGGATTACGAGTATTTTTCATCAGAACTTGAACCAATAACATCTACATACTTGAATAATATAGATATGTATTTTCAAATATTATTTTATAACTTTAAAAGTCGTAAACTTATTGCTGCTATACCGTTTGACGTTGAAATTAATACTTATTCAAAGCATAGGTTTACAAATAATGATGTGATCGATATGATAAGAAAATTCTATGTTCAAGGTCTCAAAACTGATGATGACAGAACAATAAATGCATTTAATCAAGTAGAAAATATACTCAATAGTTTTACTCTAAAAGATAAATATAAATTCCATATTGGCGTTACAGATGTCGTTATCGAAGATCGAGCAAAAAATGAGATGTCTCAAAACATATTGAATAATATAAATAGTTTTAAGAATCAACTCGCGCAGTCATTTTCATCTAGACTATCCCTTCATCAGAATATTGCTCTTGTTCCATTTCAGGAGGGTGAGGCTATTGGCGGTAAAATGAAGCAGAGATTTGTAAATAGTGACGAGGTATATAACATTGAACTCCCCGTACCTGACTTCAATATCGAACTAAGATTAAGAGGATATAGGAAACAATTGGTGGAAACCTCAGATGTGAGTAATATTTATCTTTATGGGGCTTATGCAAATATTAAAATCCAACAACCTGATATTAAGAAAGTCTATATGAATCACAAATTTAAAAATGGATCGCAAATTAAGATTCCTACAAATATTCAAAATGTGAATGATTGGCGAAAATTTTATGGTAGTACCGTAAAACTCTTTGATGATTTTGCAATCAACATTACAAAAAAAGATAATAGATGGATTAAGTTTCAAAAAACTAAAACACAATCTTCAAATGATATTTCAATGTCATTAGACAATGTCCAAGGTGTATTAAAAAAAGTAAGATAAAGCTAAACTAAAAATCATCATCAGAGACTCCTTCTCTTGATTTTCTGAGCTCATCCCTAGCTTTCGCCCTTTCTTCTCTTCTCTTCTCAATCTCTTTTCTTTTTTGAAGCATTTTTTCTGCTAACATCTCTTTACGTTTCTCAACGGTTTTCTTCCGTTCTTCTCTAAGCTTTTTAATTTTTTCCATTGCTTTTTTATAATCTTCAAGTTTAGCAGCTTCCTCATCAAACTTAACTGGTCTAGCTATATATTGTCCAGAGATAAAATCTTGACCTATGTCTACTTGCTTATCAATTAATCGACCCTTGGAAAAATTTGATGTAACAGATGAGATTTTTATTTTACCAATATAATCTTCTACATTACCTATAACCTCATTTGTATAACTATCAATAATTTTTTCACCTTTTGCAAATAACTCAAATTCGTCTCCTTTTTTTATCGAACTACCACCATGTGCTAAATATAACTCACCTTGTGAGTATTTTTCGACTATGATTGGGTAAATTGAAAACAATAACTCTTGACCAATAATTTGAGAGGCTTTTTCAGTCATTGTAGAGATAATCTCAATAGGTCTGTCTGACTTTGTAACGTGATAAACTTTAACAAAATTAGAGGCTATGATTTGTTTAGTTGCAACATCTAGTACTCTAAAGCTAATATAGAAAGATGCAATTTTCCTAACAATTTCTTTATCTGAGGTAAGAATTTTTGTAACTTTGTCCTCGACAGTGAATTCTTCAATAGAGCCGACAAAAACAAAATCACCAGAAATTTCATTACCTAGCTTTGCTAACTCTTCTATCGGAGCTCTACCTTCTTCGATATTAAGTTGTTCTTCAGAAATTTCACTAACATACTCTCTATCTAAAATAGTAAATTTACGTGACTGAACAAGATAATTACTTAAACCTTGAGACATAAGCCTCAACATTCTCTCCTCATCTGAAGATGATAATTTAAATAATTTTGCAGATGTTTTTATAATGTTATCGGAATCTTTGACGCCCATTAATGAGTTAACTTTATCTAATATACTACTACCAGCATTTTTCTCAGGATAGAATCTAAATGGGACGATTGCAATTCTTGTACGTTGAGCTTCTTGTGGTATTTCAAATTGAGCAATTTTAGACTTAACTGTTACATGGTGCCATCCATCATCTATTTTTTTTTCAAGAATCTCATAAGATTTAACGCCCCCTTTGACTTCGTCCACAATATCTTTTACATACTCCTGTGTATACTTTTCTCTCTTTGGAGTATTTACATCTACATTCACGTTAATTGGATCTCTAACTTTTTGGCCATCCTCGCTTCTCAAGAGAGCATTTAATTCCTCAAATTTATTGATGATAAAATCTTTTGCTTCTTGGGCAACATCATCATTTGATGGAACATTTTCTCCTCCAAGAACCTTAATTACCGTTTTAGTGTGAACATTTTTGCCATTTACCATTGTTATGGCTTCTGCTAGTGCATTGTTAACTGCTTCTTCAAGTGATTGTCCTACTCCTGTAGTTGAAACATCCTTAAATATTATTTTACTATGAACATCGTTTGCAGAGAACATTATCAAAATGCATGCACATAAAATTGCAATGTTGTTTCTCATATTCCACATATCTCGTTATTCGTTAATCAGGAAGGTCAGCAAGTTTATCACTTAAGTCTTTAGTACCATCAACATCATTAGCTTCAGCAACAGTTAATACTAACTTCATTGTTTTAGTCAGATTGGCAATATATTTTGGAATACTAGGGATGATTTTTGCTAGTCCTCCCAACTGATCTATTGCAGACATTGGATTTGCTTGAATTGTGGTAACCATATTTTGAGAAACAGGAACAAGCTTTATTGTTGAAACTACACCTTTGCCAGCGGGAGGCAGACCTCTTGCATAAAGTACTTTACTCTCTACTGATAATTTAATACTACCACCTTGCATCGATGACTCTATGCCTTCACTGGCTTCATCTGTAACCTTGATTGAGTTTGCCATTATATCTTCCGCGCTATTTTTCGAATTTTTTGCGTAGTCTATACCTGCAAGAATTTTTTGAGCCGCTGCATCTTGTCCTAAAGCTAGATTAAGATAATGTAGTGCTTCCATATAATGTAGTGATGATTCGCTAAAATGTTTTACCAATTCAGTCTTTGTTCCGCTCATGTCAGGAGCGTCACCTCCATCCATACCGGGTACCTTTTTCATCACATCACCTAGGCCACCAAATGCATATAGGTCATCAGATAATACAGACTGTGAACCAGTAGTTAGCACTGTAAATAAAAATAGATAAATAACAGTTTTTTTCCTTCTCATAGCATTTACCTCTAATTAACACCTTTTTTATTAAGTAGTTGCAACATATCACGCCCAACTTCCTGCGCTGCTTTTGCGATAGCGTTGTTAATTGCTTCATCTCGTGTTGTACCAAGACCTTTGGCTTGAATACCACCAATTGTTCCTTTACCTCTCCACCTTTTTTTAGCCCCTTCTTTTTTTGCAATGTAACAATTAGTTTTTGCTTTTCTAACAGTCACATTTGCAACATCTTGTCCGGTCGCAGCATCTCTCTCAGGTTGACCAACATCAAAACTACCCTCAATATAACAATCAATATCATCAGCTGCTAATTCTTTTCTAATTACCTTCTCCAATTTCCTATCCATTTTACTTGTAGAGGCGTATTTTACCCTCATTTGCTCATGAGCATCCAATAGTTCATCAGAGAAATCACTCATAGATATTAATTCAAACCCGCCTGCAGAAAGGGGGGTATCCAAGTTGGCTTCCATTGCATCTTGATATTCATCTGATAACTCGTATGTAATCTTGTCTGCTCTTATTAAGGTGTTGCCACCTGTCTCTTTTTTCCCACTCCTAACTGTTGTATCAGTTCTGCTGGTATCAGATGTATTTTCGTTTTGAGAGTCACTCATACTTTGTGAGTTTGCGTCATATGAACCACTATCACCGGTTGCTGTCCTACTTGAGATACTTGCTCCAGTGTCACCAACCGCCTCTGTTTGATCTGTATCAACAGTTTTTTCATTTCGTCTGTCGTACTGAGAGGATTCAGAGCTTCTTGAGTCTGCTGCAGAAGTATTCCTGTTATCTGTTGAAGTCGTTCTAGTCGTAGAATCAGTATCACGAAATACGTCTACCCTTTTATCGTCTCTTTTAAGAACTGAACTAGCTGTTCTGACTATCATCAGTATAGCAATATCTGATACAGCACCCTCAGTTGCGATAGCAGAACTGCCCATGATAACTTCATCAATCTTGTTTGCGTCTATATTTGCTTTGACAACAATATTGTAAATCGATTTACTCGAATCATTTTCTTCATCGAGAACTTGGGTACAAGTCATATACATATCAAGATTATCCTCGATTTGTCTCTGAACTCTTTTATAATTTGATTTCTTGACATTATTGAATGTTGCAGTGAACTTCTTATATGCATCATTACATGCTTGTTTTTTCGCATTGGAGCGAATGATATCGCTGTTTAACATATACGATCCGATATCAGCATAGCCGTAAGCGGCTACACCTTTCTTTTCAACAGCTAACAAGTTGGTAGATGCTACAAGAAGTGCCAAGCTTAGGTATTTTAGGATATTAGACATTTATTTAACAAGTTAATCACGACAACTAATAGTCATAATTATGTTCCCATTGTCCTCTCTTCTATTAAATACATTGTATCCTGAACCTTTACACTGATTACCAGCTTCATGGTGACATGAATCCATATCATTGGCAGCGCATTTAATTGAGAGTCCTTTTTTGCCCGATTGAAGGTAGACTTCTTTGCTATCGACAGTAGCACAAGACGCTAAGAACATTGATATAGAAATTACTAGTATTTTGCTATTCATAATGATTTTTCTTAATAATTACATTTTTAAATTATTATATTTTATCCAGAAAATAAAGAGTTATTCAAAAGTTTTTGACGAATTTTTCATGAAAGATACAATAACTTAGCATGAATCTAGCGTCCAAATAAGGGTAATACTTGGAATGAAGTAAAAAATATCATTATTGGTAATGAAATGCCATAATATTAAGAATATGAGGAAATATGACTAACAGAGATTATGTAAAATTGATAAGTCAATGGCATCACGATCGTAATCTTATAAATGGCAGCACTGATAAGGATCAATACCTGAAGCTTATTCAAGAGGCAGGAGAATTATCAGACAGTTTATGTAAAGGGAAGGATATTAGTGATGATATCGGTGACATGTTAGTGGTCTTAATCAACATAATGGTAAGAAATAATCTTACAATGGATGAATGTTTGTCAAAAGCATACCACGATATCAAAGACAGAAAAGGTAGAATGATTGACGGTATTTTTATCAAGGAAGGCGATGACTAAATTAGTCATACCGACATTAGTGGTTCTACTATTTAATGGATGCAGCGCAAATACACCACAAATGGAAAAATGTGCTGATAAGATGTTTATCATCACAAACGAGCTCATGACACAGCGACTACCAGACGAAGCTCAGCCAGAAATTGCAATTAAAGAGTTTTTATCAAATTCGTATGATGTTAAAAGGGAGTATGATTACTATAGTGCGTTGATTAAAATTTGTGAAAATGAGTATGAGAGAGACTCTAGTAAATTCAATTTAGAATATAAATAAGGATAATTCAATAGATAACACATTTCTAAAATAGCCGAAGATTTGATATCATCATAATTATGAGTGAAAAAGATAAATCATGGAGGATAGCCTACATAAATGGCAAGTTCGCGCTGTGGAAAGAAACTGATTTTTGGAGAATGGGTGTGATGAAAAGAATGCCAGTGCTTCTCTCACTATCGATAGTTATGATTTTTGGTATTTTTCTGACTATTTATTTTAGGTGATGATTTTCAATATCATTTATTAACTTACTTCGGAACATATTTAGCTTACACGCACTCAAAAATAGCATATTGGGTTATTTTTACGAAATATCAAATGAAAATGGTAATTTATAAAAAGATGTGTATACTTATCTTTATTAAATAAGGAGAAAATCTTGAAAACAGGTACAGTAAAATGGTTCGATTCAACCAAAGCATTTGGCTTTATTAAACCCGATGAAGGTGACAAAGACATTTTTGTTCATCAAACAGATTTAGTGGACGGTGTAATAAACGAAAATGATAAAGTTGAGTTTGAAACAGAAGAAGGCCCACGTGGTCCCAAAGCAGTCAAAGTAAAAGTTATATAAACAAATCCGTAAATTTTTCTAAATACTAGCAAATACTCATAAGCAAACCTGGATATTTTCTATCAAGAGTATGCAGGATTCAGTCTATTTTTAATGAACTATTTTCTGCTTTTCCATGTTCCACCATAGACATAGGAATTAGAATGATTTTTTTTTACCTCTTGCAAGCATTTAGCGCAAATAAAAATCCATTTACTTTTTTCTAAACTGCATCTATATAATTTCTCGTATCCTAAGTGGCATTTTTCACATTGTTTCTCTTTAACTGCCATTAGATTAAATACCACAAAAATATTATAAACACATACCGCTTAAAATAAGTTCTCCGCTAGAACCTATTGCAAGAAATAAGATTAATGCCAACCATGCAATATCTAAATTCTTAAAATAAAAATAATATGCTCCTATTGACACAATAATAGCGTTTAACAAAAGAAGAGAGTTAGCACATCCGAGCATCATAGAAATATATTATCATGTTATTTTTTACAAACATAACTCTGTATTATAGATACATTTAACCATACGAATTTTAAGCTAGAATTATTAATTTACTGATGTAATCTTGACTAATGCAAACTCTCACATGGTTCAGATATGACTTAAGAGTGAATGATAACGAATCATTCCTCAAATCTTTGAGTTCTGATAAGAACATACTTATATACATATTTGATGAGAATATTTGGAAAGATCAGACCAGTAGCTCATTCCATCTCAAATTCACTATTGAAAGTTTAGAGGTTTTAAAAAATCAATTAGTCGAAAAATATAATGCGCATTTGAATATATATTATGGTGATACTTTAGAGGTGATGAAGCATCTAATAAAAAAATACAATATTACAAATGTAAATTCAAATAGAATTTTTAGAGGTTTACTTACTAATAAGATTGATAATAATTGTAGGAAATTATTTAATGAGAATTCTATTAAATGGAGTGTTTTTAACCAGTTTGGAATTCAACTTTCAAAAAGAAACCGTTCAACATGGTCAACAGATTGGAGAAAATTTATGAGTCAAAAAATTCATAACCAATCTGATGTAAAATGTAGGTTTATTTCTGATTCCATAATGACTGATTATAAGATAAAAACAAATACTATAGCATCGATTAACATTCAGACCGGTGGCTCAAATCAAGCAGAAAAACTTCTAGATAGCTTTATTTCTTATAGAGGTACAGAATATCAATCTCAAATGTCATCTCCTTTGACTGCGGAAACATCTTGCTCAAGACTAAGTCCAAGTATCGCGCTAGGCACAATATCTATAAGAACAATATACCAAACTACACTCAACAAGCTGAAAACTAATATTAACGCTAATCATAAGAAATCTCTAAAATCTTTTAAAAGTAGACTAGCTTGGCATTGTCATTTCATACAAAAACTTTATGACCAACCATCAATAGAAAATTCTAATCTTAATCCAGCATATGATGGGATGAGGGAGAATTCATTTGATGAGAAAAAATATCAAGCTTGGACTGATGGTAAAACAGGATACCCTTTCGTCGATGCTTGTATGCGATATCTCAAAGAGACTGGATGGATTAATTTCAGAATGCGAGCGATGCTTGTCTCATTTGCATCATATCAACTTTGGCTTGACTGGAAGATTACAAGCAAGTTTCTGGCAAAGTATTTCACAGATTATGAACCAGGGATTCATTATTCACAATTTCAAATGCAATCTGGAACAACGGGAATTAATACTATCCGAATCTATAATCCTATTAAACAATCTATGGATCATGATAAATGCGGCCATTTCATAAAAAAATGGGTGCCTGAAATCTCCGATCTCCCCGATGTATACATTCATCAACCTTGGTTATTAACACCTATTGAGATGAAATCTACTGATTTTAAATTTGGTGAAAAATATCCACATAGAATAGTAGAAAACACCAAATCAACTCAATTAGCAAAAGAAAAGATATGGAGTGTTAAAACGTCCAAAAC
>MDTD01179457.1_pt1 | contig 10771 bp, 10 predicted proteins | sample 811221 | NCBI WGS metagenome assembly MDTD01 (sample SAMN05326646, study PRJNA326480) | marine metagenome | isolation source: seawater | place: Pacific Ocean: South West | collected 2011
AAATATTACCAATGTTACAGGTGTTTTTGACGCCAATGGATTTGCAACTGCAGATATAGCTGCAAAGTATCCGCACGTTAACGTAGGAGACTATATTTATTGGAACAATACCAATGCCGATAATATATACGATGTAAGTGGCATTAGCGTAAGCTACCCCAACAAAGTACTGATACACTCTAAAAAGTACGATTACATAACCATCGATTTAAAAAATGCCCACGGTAATAGTAATGCCCAACAAGTGGTAATAACCAACTTTTTAGGGCAAGTGGAGTTTCAGCGTGGATTATCGTTAAGAAACCTTGATGCAAATAGGCTAACAGGCCGCTACGATAGCATCAATGGCTATGGGCATTCAGCATACAAAGGCTGGGATGCCGGTTACGAGTTCCCCCACGGCACATTCGGTCTTTTTGGAAACAACAGGTGGCAAAGCGAAGAAAGCTACCACCATATCAACTTGAATACAAGAACGAATAGGGTTGAGCTTGACTATATTGAAGCAGGAAACGGTTCATTTTCAGGCATTAACTGGAAGTTGAATAACGACTCTACCCATGTGGCTGATTCTGTTATTACAGACTCAAGTTCGGTACACCACTGCTTCATTCACGATACAGGATCAGAAGGCTTGTATGTTGGTTCAACACAAACAGGAACACAGCAGGTATTTACAAACCTTACCGTTGAGAACAATGTTTTTTTACGTTGTGGAGGCGAAGGAATACAACTAGGATGGTTGTATGGTAAAAATACTGTAAAAAACAACGTGGTACACTCAGGTATTGACTGGAAAAAGCCTTTCCAACTATATCAGGATGGTTTGGTGCAAGTATCAGTTGTAGGTGGCGGCACTACCATTAAAGATAATGTCTTTTTTGCAGGCGGTGAAGGCGCAGGTATTATTGAAATAAAAGACAACACAACACCCAATAGTATTGCAGAAGACACAGTAACCTTTGCCAATAACTTGTTTTATGGTTTAAGAGGAGGCGCACTTGTACATTACGGCCTTTACGATACCGTGTATACCAAGGCAGATACAATCACTCACTTGGTGTTTGATGGCAATTATTATAAAATGATAGGCGAAAACTACAGTGAAATAACAAGCGTTTCAGATACCAATAACTCAATATGGAGCTTAAACAATAGTGCTAATATTAGCATTGCAAGAAACAATCGCTACGATACTACTGTAGATAAGTTGGTGCGTCAAGGCTATGTCGCACCTATTTTAAGCAACAATATCCAGCAAACAATAGCATATCCTCAATTTAGAAATTACCTTAACCTTCCTGATAGTTTTAATTACTTAAACATTAGTAGGTATACCGATAGTACAATAAGGGGAAACAATGCCATTTGGTCAGTAGGCAATATTGTGCAATATTGGAACAATAGTGGTGCAACTCGTTTTTATAAATGTATACAAGCAACCTCTTCGCCTAGCAATAAGCCACCAAAAGACGATAGTAATACCGCCTATTGGGAGCTACTTACATGGTTAAAAGCCGACAGTACCGTTAGCTACTTCCCGCCTGATGATGTGCGCCTAGATGCAAGCAGTTTTTACGATAGCTTGGGTATGGGTATTAGCGATTCAGCAACCTCAAGCAGCTTATTAGTGCCAACCCAGCCAAAGAATAGGTGGAATACAGCCCCTCAGCAAGGCACTAGTCAAACAACACCCGTAAACAGTACCGAACAAAAAAGCACAGAAGCCGCAGAAATACTCGATTTTAAGGCATATCCTAATCCTGCAGCACAAGTATTGCATATTAGCAGCAATAGGGCTATGCAATCGGTAGCTGTATACGATATGCTAGGCAAGCAGTGTTTAAATGTAGAAGTTAATGGCGCAAATACTGCCACCTTTGATTTGCAAAGATTGGTAAACGGGCTATACATAGTACGTATGCGCGGCACCAATGGAGAGACAGCCGTTAAACAAGTACAAGTACTTAAATAACAAGTGTTTGAGAGCAAGTTTTTAGAGAAAATAAAAAGCGACACCCAAAGGGTGTCGCTTTTTTATTTCGACAACAAACAATAAAACTACTTTAAGTACTTAAAATGGCGTGAATATTGAGCCTTTAAAAATGAACAAACACCAAAACAATATGGATATAAGAATTGAAGCCCCAAACTTTAGCCCAAGTGAAGCGCTAAAAGATTTTGTGAATGAAAAAGTTGGAAAATTGTTTAATCAAAGCAGTGCTATTTTGCACGCAGAAGTAACCATGTACGAAGAAGGAAACAGTGGAGCTAAAACTCAAGTGTGTGAAATACGATTAGCTGTGCCCGGCAACGACCATTTTGTAAAGAAAGAAAGTCCAGCTTTCGAACAATCAATATTAGAAGCCGTAGATACTTTGCAAAAAGTAGTTAGCAGGCAAAAAGAAAAAGAAGTTGGCCAAAGAAACGATGCTTAACCCCATTAGTTTTTAATACTAAAAAAGGGGTGCTAAATTATTTAGCACCCCTTTTTTGTAGCTATTTAGTGCCATTTTTTAAATACTCATCAGTAGTATATATTTTTTTAACGTAAATATTTTTATTCTCACCAATTACAAACTCGCACAAGCCAATATGTGTTTTGTTTTTTGGATTCCAATCGTAAGTATAGCCTAAAGCCGTCCAAGGGTATTGATCATACAAAGCACATTGGTAGTAGCGCGATACCCGTGTTTCGTTAACCCAGTTCACATAACTCATGTCAGCCGAGTCAGCCTTAGTAAAACAAGTATTGCACTGTGTGTCGGTAATCTCTTTATCGGGACAGGGCCTAAACATATCTTGTGGCCTCACCCAAAATTCAATAAACAATTTATAATCATGTATTGGAGGTAAGCCTAGCATCTGTTTTAGGCGCATACTAACATCCGTATATTTTTCAGCATTTATTCTATTCAAAAGTTCAGGCGCAGCAGTAACCCAAATAGGGTAATTAGTTGTATTATAAATTCCTGAATCAGGATAAAAACTTTGGGTTTTCCAAGTAACCATCAAAACATACTCTTCACCATTAATGGTTTTTCTAATCAGGTTTGGGTTTTGTGGAGTAATAGCAATTAGGTTTTTATTCACCGCATCCGTTTCAGGATACATGGCCTCTTTAACCCCGTTGCGGTACAGTGTAGGATAGTTTGATGGTGAGTTGGAGAGTTTTACTGATTGGCAAGCGTTGGTCAATACAAGCAAGCAAATTGATAAAATGATAGTTAGTTTTTTCATGACGGAAATATAGTAAAAGCCTGATTAAAAAGACAATACCTTGCCTTTTTCCATCAATAATTTTTTCGCAAACGGCCAGTCGGGAAGTGCTTCTGCCTCAAAAGTATAAACACGTATTTCTTTGGCAATTGTGGCACTTTGTTTCATAGCAGCCAAATGCTCGGCATTTCGAGAAAAAGTATTCATTTGTGTATCATCTTCCCATGCCGATAGAGTAAAATGCTTCAGTAGTCCCCCCGTTGTTCTATATCCTTTGCATGGCGAGGCTTTAAGTTGCCTAAAGACTTTAAGCACAATACCTGTAAAGACAAAAAACTTTAATGGTGAACGAAGTTCTATGGAAGTAATAGTAACTAACATAATTGCAAAATAGATAGTACATTGTGGTTTTATAATAGTTTTCTATAAATAGTAGTAGATTATCTTTTAATGCTTGCAATGAGAACAGGATTTAAGGCTTTTGTAGTAGTTTTTTTTATTTTTTTAGGAAGTAGGATAGGGGCGCAGACATTTGCATTAAAAAACTACTCGGCAAATCAAGGGTTGCCCAGTTCAGAGGTTTACAATTCAATTCAAGACGAGCAAGGATATATCTGGTTTGCAACAGATAGAGGTATAGCTAAATACGATGGTTATTCGTTTAAAACGTTAACAACGCAGGAAGGGCTTACTGATAATACTGTGTTTGAGTTTTTTAAAGATAGTAAACAACAACTTTGGTGTAAAACATTTTCTTCAACCATAAACCGTATTTCTAATGATAGTGCATATCCCTACAAATACAATAACCTGATTCAAACTCTCTTCCCTACAGAAATATTAAAAGAGTTGTTTTTTGATAAAAAGGGAGATTTATTTTTTGCAAAAGGAAGCGAAGAACAGGGCATAAGCATTTTCAGAATCGATAAATCAGGAAAACTAGATACTTTTAATAAAAGACAAGTAAAAGAAAAGCCAATAAGAGAAGTTTACCTCTCAGATAATGGGCGTTGCCTTGTTGGAGGAGACATTATAGCACCAACAACTGATATTTTTGAGCTGGGAAGTAAAGAAAAAATAATATCATTTACGCATGAAATTGAAAGAGGCGACCCGTTCTCTAAAAAAATAAACAACAATTATATAATCTGCATAAACCAAAAGATTTTTATATTAAAAGACAAGAAAATTAAAAAAATATGGGACTGCAAAGGGGAAACACTTTATTTTTTTATTGATAAAGACGAAAATTTTTGGATTGGATATAGAAGTTTAGGGTTTGAATTTCTTTCGGCAAAAAGCGGTTATACAAAGGCCATATCGGGGTTAAACAACCACTCAATATCATCATTAAGTCAGGATAAAGAGGGAGGTATATGGATTACAACATTAGAAAAAGGGGTATTCTATCTCGCGCCCTCGGCGCCCTTAGTATATACAAAAGAACAAGGCCTATCAACAGAAAAAATCAATAAAATAGTTAATGTAGGAGGTAATATTGTAGCACTTACCTCTGACGATCAATTGTTACTAAAAGATAAAAACAGCAGTGTGTTTAAATCCATCTGGGGAAAAAAGAGATACGCAACAGACATTGCTTATTCTGAAAAAAACGGAATTTTCACATTTTACCCAACAACAGAATTAATTGCTCCCCAACAGAAGCACACAATAATATTGGCACATAAAAAAATATTTTTTGGCACAAGGTATTTATGGGGTGTTTTATATAAAAAAATAACAAAATTTACCCCTCAGGGAGAAATACTGGATAGTATTCCATTTAATCAGAAAAGAGTTTTGTGCGTTGAAGAGTTAACCAACGGCGATTTATTGGTGGGCACCATTGGTGGTTTATACATATACAAAAACAAACAAGTTACATCACTTTCATCAGCTAGCCCATTATTTAATTTGCGTGTTAGTGATATAAAGCAACTTGATAGTAACCATGTAGTTATTGCCACTTTGGGAGGAGGCATTTTAATAACACAGATAAATAATTATAAAAATACAATACAGTATAAAACAGATAGAGGTTTACCCAGCATAATGTGCAATACCCTGCTAAAGATTAATGATAGCACGCTTTGGGTGGGTACTAATAGAGGGCTTTGTCGTGTCAACAATATATTGCAGCCAGATAAATCAATATTTACAGGCGTAGATATAAATAATGGGCTTGTATCAAACGAGGTAAATAATATTTGTGAAGTAGATGGTAAACTTTGGGTAGCAACAGCCGCGGGGATATCAATATTAAATCAGAAAACAATAGGTCAAGTTAATAGTAGCATACCTATTTATATAAAAAAAATAAATATTAATGGGGAAGAAACCCCATTATTGCCTTTGTTAAAACTAGCATATAATCAAAATAATATAGCATTTTCATTTATTGGCCTTAATTATCAATATGCAGGGCAGTTAGTATACAAATACCGCTTATTGGGTGCTGAAACAAAATGGAACACTACCACCAACCTTTCAGTATTATACAATACCCTACCCTACGGAGAATATACATTTGAAATTGGTGTAATGCGCCCAAGAGGCAGTGCACCCACACAATTTGTTAAATACCACTTTACCATTTTGCCGCCACTTTGGTTTGAACCCTGGTTTATAGTATTTGTAGTAGCACTATTGGCATTACTTATATATTGGTATATACGTTATAGAGTAAACTTTGTGCGCAAGCAAGAGCAACTAAATGTAGACTTAAATACTTTTAGAGATAGAGCACTTCGTGGGCAAATGAACCCACACTTTATATACAACTCATTAAACTCTATACAAAACTATATGCTTAAAAGCGATACAATGGCCTCTGTATCGTTCCTTTCAAAATTTTCCCAGCTTATGCGGCTCACCTTCAACAATACCGCACAAGAGTTAATTACCCTTGAAAAAGATATGGAAGCGTTGCTATTGTATATTGAGCTTGAAGACTTGAGATTTCAGCATAAATTTACAGTGCACATAGAAAACAGCAGTAACTTAGATTTTTCTTTTATAAAAGTGCCTCCACTAATATTGCAGCCCTTTGTAGAAAATGCAATACAACACGGCTTGTTAACCAAAACAGGTGGCGGCAATATTTGGATTAGCTTTATCAAACACCCGGATAGTATAGAAATAACCATACAAGATGATGGAATTGGCCGAGCAAATGCAAAAAAAATACAAGAAAGAAAAGCCCGATTTAAAGCCCGCTTGGTAAATGCCTTTGGCAGAAGGGAGTATACAGGCATTACTGCAACCCAAACCCGAATACAGCAAGCTTGGGGCAATAAGTTTAGCAAAAACCAGTTTAAAATAGTAGATTTAACAACTGATAATGGCTTGCCCAAGGGCACGCTAGTACACATTTTTTTACCTTTATATGATTAAAGCTATCATTGTTGACGATGAACTATCGGCGGGGGGGGGATTGCAAACTCTTATATCATCGTTTTCACATCAAGTTACTATTTGTAGCATTTGCACCAATATACCAGACGCTATAGGTGCAATACAAAAACACGAGCCGAATGTTATTTTTTTAGATATTGAATTGGCCGATGGTAGCGGGTTTGAAGTGTTAGAAAACTTAAACGATTTGCAAACACGCGTTGTATTTGTTACCGCGTATGAACACTATGCCATTAATGCGATAAAGCATAACGCATTTGACTATATTTTAAAGCCCATTGACCCTGATGAACTTTATGGAATGTTGGGAAAACTGATAGAGGAAGAAGAAAAAGTAGCCCCCTATCCTGATGCAAGTGCACTACTACAGCAACTTTTAGGCGGAATAGGTAAAAAAATAGCCGTGCCCAACCGCACAGGTCTTGAGTATTATTTTATTGACGATATAATATTAATAGAAGGGCAAGGCAGCTATGTGCAGATGCACCTTGTTAACGGAAGCTCGCCTTTAATATCAAAAAAGATAAAAGATTTTGAAGGTATATTAGCCAATAAGGGTTTTTTGCGCGTACACAAAAGTTTCTTCATCAATTTGGCACATATCGAGAGCTTGCACAAAGATGAAGGGGGGTACATACAAATGAGCAATGGAAAACAAGTAACCATTAGCCCTAAAGACAAAGACGATATTTTACGCAACATAAAGCGACTTTCGAATATTATTTAAACAGCTATAGCTTAAATAAACAGGTAAAGCCCTCCAGTATTGGGGGGCTTTACTCGTTTATAAGGCTTGCTTTCAGGACATTACAATTTTTAGTAAGAAAAATTTCAGTACAGAAAACCGAGCTTCATGTTTTTACGTAAGTATGACAAAACCTTTAAAAGTAACCACCATGAAGAAGACACTAATCAGAATAACAGTAGGCACAGTATCGCTAGTAGTGATACTTTTAGCCACTTTGGCAATACACATATATTTAGTAACACCCAAAAAGAGCGATACAGCAAACAGCGATTTGCGTATGCGCCAACTTAGCCGCATCGACTTTAAACAAACGGTAGACTCTACTGAGGCTGAAAAAATAAGAGGTTTTGTACAGAACTTGGAAGGTGTGCAAAGCACCTACTTTAATACTGAAAACGGAGCACTGGTATACACCTTTGAGGTGGGCACACAAACATCAGAAAATGTGTATAGCAAGGTAGTAGCCTTTGGCAACTACAAAGCCGAGCGCTATGTGGTAGAGGCAAAAGAAGCACAAGGCGGTTGCCCTGCCCATGTCAAAGAAAATTCTTTTAGCAAAAACTTCGGCAATGCTTTAGCAAGCCTATTCAACTAATTAAACAAATCACTAAACATAAATATCACCCATGAAAAAAGTATCTATTTTATTACTAGTGTGCTTATCAGCACTAACAGTGTTCAACTCATGCTCGAAAGACGATGACAACAACAGTACACCGGCCACAAACACCACCCCTACTTTGTATGAAAGGGTAGGAGGCACGGTAATGGTTTCTGACCCAGCTAATGCCGGACAGATGATTGAAAAAGGACGTTTAACACTTCGCGCCGTTGTTGATAGCTCAATATTAGTTATAGCAGGCGACGCTCAATTAGCACCATATTTTCCTGTGTTATTTGCAGAGTTAGGAAACAACAACACAACAGGTTTAACTGCCCTTAGCAAAAACCTTACTGATTTTTTCTGTACAGCCACAGGATCTAAAAACTCAAGCTACGCATACACCGGAATGAGTATGAAGGCAGCCCACGACCCCGCATCAAACAACCGTATGGGGATGAAAGCTGATAAAGCTGATTTTGACAAATTTGTAGGAGATATTGGTATTGGCCTTGCTAAAAACGGAGTAACATCAGCAAACAACAAAGCACTGGTAGATGATTTAGTAGCATTACTATACACTACCGAAGCCGATATAGTACAACGCTAATAGCAAACTCTTGTCCCTTTTTTTAAAGCTTTGCAGTATCTGCAAAGCTTTTTCTATGTACTGCATAGAAAAGACAAAGCCACTTAGCTGTTGTATTAAGTATCATAAATTTGAAAGAGAAGCTTTCTAACCCCAAATAAAAGAGGAGTGTTGCAGAAAACAAATGGTGGAATAACTATTGAAAATACTTCTACAAACAGTGCTGCAAATTATGCAGCTTGTTTACGTATGCCGTTTAGCCTGCGTGAAAGAACGTCCTCTTCAATGCTAAGCTTAAACTTCATTTTAAAGTACCTTTGTAATGCCTTCACATTCACTTTCGATTTGTGGGCAAATTTTGCTAATGTTTCACTAATTAAGTCTCTCATGATGGTGTGTGTTTTGTGTGTGTTGCTTTATTATGCCATTGGATAGTAACTTTACTAATATAAACGGCATTTTACAGATTTTAGTTTGAAAAACACAAATATATTTTTAATAATGAGACAAAATGTTTGTGCTATTAAGTAAGGTTTGTGTTTAGTTGCTTGATAATCAGTCGTTTAATTTGTGGATAAATACTAGGTGTATACAAATGAAATGCTTACCGAATAAGAAACACTATCAACCCCCCGATTTTAAACCAATACTATATGCTTGTGAACCCTTGTAAACATTGGGGTTTTAGAATTAAAAAGTAAGTTGTAAAAAGCCATCCTTTTAGTTGCAATACCAAAAGGCAATACAACAACATACCTATGAAATATTTATAGAGTAATACGTATTACAAGGCAAAAAACTACCTTTGTACAATGAAATTTGGTGTAATAATTTTTCCCGGTTCAAACTGCGATCAAGACCTTGTAGAGGTGTTACAAAAAGTAACTGGACAGCAAGTTGTAGAGCTTTGGCACAAAGATACCGACTTACAAAACTGCGATATGGTGTTTTTGCCGGGAGGGTTTTCTTATGGCGACTACCTACGTAGCGGGGCAATAGCCAAACTTTCACCCATAATGAATAGCGTGATAGAGTTTGCCAATAACGGGGGCTATGTAATGGGCATTTGCAATGGGTTTCAGATACTTTGTGAAAGTGGCCTTTTACCCGGCGCACTACTGCACAATAACAACCGCAAATACATTTGCAAAAACGTATATATAAAACCACAAGGCGAAACTATACTTACCCAAGGGCTTGATAGAGAAAAAGCGCTTAAAATACCAATTGCACACGGCGAAGGTCGTTTTTATGCCGATGATGAAACTTTAGCAGAAATGCAGCAAAACGGGCAAATACTATTTACCTATTGCGATGAAAACGGCAACGAAACCGAAGGTTCTAATCCCAACGGTGCAGTACTAAACATTGCAGGCATAACCAATAAAACTAAAAATGTATTTGGTATGATGCCCCACCCCGAAAGGGCTGCCGACGGCGACTTATTCAATACCGATGGTATAGCACTATTTACCAACCTGCTAAAAATTTCAGCAGCTACAGTATAGCAGCTACCACAAAATTTTATTTACTTTGGGCTTTAACACCTACCACCCATGATAGCGTTTATAAAAGGAAGGGTAGCGTTTATTAGCCCCACACAAATAGTTATAGAAACAGCGGGCGGTATTGGCTACGAAATCCAAATATCACTTTATACTTTCGAAAAGATAAAGGATAAAGAAAACATCAGCCTGTATACCCATCTTTCGATAAAAGAAGATAGCCATACGCTATTTGGTTTTAATGGCGAAGAAGAGCGGTCGTTGTTCAGAAACTTGATATCTGTAAATGGAGTTGGCCCATCAACAGCTCGTATGATTCTTTCGTCTTTAACACCAACCGACTTAAACCATGCAATATTATCGGGAGACATAACGTTACTAAAAGCGGTTAAGGGCATAGGCCCAAAAACAGCCCAGCGTTTAGTACTAGAGTTGCAAGATAAAGTGAAAAAAGATGGTGCAGGCACAACTGAGCTATCAGTGCGGGGTGATAAAAGTATGGCTGCACGGCAAGAAGCCATTAGCGCACTGCTAATGCTAGGCTTTAATCGCGCAGCAATAGAAAAAACAGTTAAAAAAGTAATAGATACATCAAAAGAAGATATGGCAGTAGAAGAAATTATTAAAATTGCGTTAAAAACATTATAGTTGTAACCTCATAAAAAATAGCTTATCGGGAAATATTTACTCTTTAG
>MDTD01137325.1_pt1 | contig 10770 bp, 6 predicted proteins | sample 811221 | NCBI WGS metagenome assembly MDTD01 (sample SAMN05326646, study PRJNA326480) | marine metagenome | isolation source: seawater | place: Pacific Ocean: South West | collected 2011
AACAGTTGTACTGACAAAAGACCAAACCGCCGGAAGAGGACAAAAAGGAAATACTTGGTCGAGTGAAAAGAACAAAAATTTAACTTTCAGCATTTATTTGAAACTGCAATTTCAGGGATAGAACTAAATGAAGGAGTGAAAAACTGTATAGAACAATTAAATCATCAACGAGAACAAGGCATTTACAAAAAAACCGGCTAAACTTTATCAAAAAGCTGCTTATTTACGAACAATAAATCAATAATTATTAAATTAGCAACATCTAATCTGTGGCACTAAAATGGGGAGTACTACAATGTAAACGTATCTAAATGATTAAAAATATAAAAAAGTATATACTTTACATTTTAATTCAAATTATTGCTTGCTATTCATTTTCACAAGAACATATAAAATTTCGAATTGATGAGGGAGAATTGGATAATATTGATGTTTTTTCAATGATTAATGATAAAAATGGAAACTTAATTGTAGCTACTTCTGATGGTTTATATAAATATAATGGATTCCAAATAAATAAAATCAACTCTAATCATTTAACTATCAACTCTTTATTCGGACTAATAAAAGACAACAATGAATCCATATTTTTCTATAACTTAAAAGGAGATATTTATAAGTTAGTTAATGATTCCATTGTTTCTTTTTGTTCAGTTCCTGATTCTTGCTTATCTAGTAATTTAACCATTGCTTTTGATAACAGCAATAATCTAATTGTTTGTTCAAAAAATTATTATGTTTTAAAAAACAACAAGTTTATAAAAATAGCAAATAATAATTCATATGCACGAGAGATTATTAATCTTCCTAACAAATATGTAGTATTGTATGATCCTAAATTAAAAGCAATACTTTTTTATTCTGACAATAAAATCATAAAGAAGCCAATAAATCTTAAAACCGAAAATATAAATTTCAGTTATTTGAATTTTTTTAAAATTGAAAATCAAATATTTTTAACCGCTCAAAACGATAAGAGCAAATTTTTATTCAAAGTTGACACAACACTTACACCTAACCTTCAATTAATAAAAGAATTTAATGATAATAACACATTATTATCAATAGTATCTAATAATAAAGGAGATTTCTCAAGTATTGAGAATGGGTTTTCATATTTTGTTCATTTTAAAGATTCTGTTTTACAATCATATTCTTCAGATTATAGAATTTCAAGATTATTTTTTGATAATCAAGATAACTTATTGATAGGAACATTTGGCAAAGGATTATATAAAGTATTTTCTTTGAAAAGTAAAAAAATAAATTTTACACACGATATATCTGCTTTAACAAAAGGCAAAAACAATACTGCATTTGTTGCTACAGAAAATGGAAATATTTATGAATTAAAAGAAAACAAGAAAAATAAAATTCTATCTCACAAAAGATTAGTTGATAATTTAATATACATAGACGATAAACTATTTTTTAATAATAAATACTTAATTGAGTTAAAAAATAAGTTGCAATCAAAAGTTTTATTAAATATCCCTCATGTAAATGATTATACACATTATAAGAACGGTAATATAATTTTAGCTACAAGTTCAGGAATATACAAATTAGATACTGTGAATTATAATTTGATTTGTTTGTTTAACAAAAACAGATATAACTCTGTTTTTGTTAAAAATGATTCATTGTTAATCGCAAGCAGAGGAAATCAAATAGACTTTTTTATAATTAATAATAATTCTATTGTTTTAAAATCTTCTAAATCTGTTAATTTACCTTATAATTATTTAAATATAAAAGATAATATATTTTACTCTGAAGATAATAAACTTTTTAAAATTAATGATAAAAATGACACTACGTTATTATTTAAATTTTACAAACCTATAAGGGGATTAAATCAATTTAATAACTCTATAATTGGAATAAATACCAATAATTATTTGATTTTATATGATATTGAATCTAACAGTTTAATTAATACATTTAAATTATATGATGCCAATGACAAAATAACTCATGTAAATATTATAAATGAATATATAATTTTAGTTTCAAGAAATAATCTTTATCTTATTTATTTAAAAGATTTACTTAATAAAAATAAGACTGTAATTACAGATAAAATTACTGATTACCTTAAAATAAATAATAAGAAATATTCAGCTAAAGAGCTTTTTAATAACAGTTTTAATATTTTACTAAAAAGTGGTAAGTATAATATCGAAATTTATTTAAAAAAATTACCCGTAGAGAATCACGAGGGATGGCAATATGAATACTTTGTTGAAGATTTTAGTAATAAATGGAAAAATGTAAACGATAATAAAATTAGCTTTTTTACAGAAAACCACGGGGAATATAAAATTAAGTACCGAGCGAAAAATATTGCCGGAATAACTTCTCCAATTAACAATTTAAATATTGTAATTAAAAAGCCATTTTATTTAGAATGGTGGTTTGTTCTAATAAGTATTTTAACAATAATTATAGTGTTTGCAATCATTTATTACAATAAATTAAAAAACATAAACAAAAAATTATTACTTGAAAACAGGGTAAAAACATCAGAAATTGTAGCTATTAAAGCACAAATGAATCCTCATTTTATTTTTAACACATTAAATTCTGTACAAGATTTAATTTTTTTGAAAGATAAAAGAAGTACAAATATATACTTGGGAAAGTTTGCCGATTTGATGCGTAAAATTTTAGATAATTCAGAAAAACTTGAGATACCTCTTAATGAAGAAATTGAAATATTAAAATTATATATTGATTTAGAAGAACTTAGATTTGAGAATGAAATTGAAATAGATTTTAAAGTTGATGTTCCTGACAGTAAAATGGATATAAAAGTACCATCGATGCTTATTCAACCTTTAATTGAAAACTCTTTTAAACACGGACTCTTCCATAAACCCGGGAATAAAAAACTAAGTATACATTTTTATATTGAGGACAATTCATTAATCTGTAAAATAGAAGATAATGGAATTGGTAGAGAAAGAGCAAATCAAATTCAAAAAAATCAAAGCTTTTATAAAAAATCTTTTTCTACAAAAGCAAATGAAAAAAGAATTTCATTAATAAACGATTTACTAAATTCAAAAATTTCCGTTGATTACATTGATAAACCTGATGATTCAGGCACAATAGTAATCGTTAAAATTCCTTTTTAAAAAATAATTACTGATAATTTCACAAATCAAAATTATCATTTCACAAATTAAGAAAATTCCATCTCTTTCTAAATTTTAGTTTTGCACTTTAATTAATATTAATAATAAAATATTTATAAAGTATGAAAAAATTATTCTATTTATTGTTGGGTTTATCTATTCAACATTTAGGTTTTTCTCAAGAATTACAATGGTATAAATCTTGGGCTGCAAATGCAAACCAAATAATACTATCTACAACTTTTGACAATCAAAACAACATCTATTTGGCAGGTATTTCTTCTGCAGATTTTGATGCTGATCCTGGTCCAAATACCTTTACACTTACAAAAACAAAAACATTTATGGGTTTTGTAATTAAGCTGGATACCAATGGTAATTTTTTAACTGCTTTTAAAATAAATTCCACCGGAAATTTATCTATTGACGATATTGAAGTAGATAACTCAGGAAATATATTTATTTCGGGCATATTTACTGACACTTTAGAGGTTCCTACCGCTACTAATTTTCAATCATATGGTGATAGTATTGGGCAAGGTGATAATATTTATGTGGCTAAATTAAATCCTGCCGGTCAAACACAATGGTGTAATGTTTATGGAAGTGAAAGCCAATATCAATTTTATTACGATAATATTGAGCTAACCTCTCAAGGAGATGTGATATTAACAGGTAAATATGGCCCTTTCTTTTATGTACAAGGGCATCCAAATAGTCCATTTTTTGGAGATGATTTGTTTTTAATGAAATTATCTTCCTCAAACGGAAACTATGTATGGATAAAGTTTATAAAAGAAACAAATGCCGCAATTAAACCATCTTTTTTAAGGGTTGATGCAAACGACAATATTTTTCTAGCAGGTCAATTTAACAGAACAGTTCAGTTTGAAAATGGATTACCAACCACAACAAATTATGGTAATAATTATTCATATGACCCATTTATTATAAAGTATGACTCTTCCGGTAGTTATATTGCTCATATTACTTATGGCTATTTTAATAATGAAGATATTTCATCATTTGATGTTGATAATAATGGTAATTTATATATTGCAGGAATATATAAAGATTCTATAGATGTAGATCCATCAGCAAACACTAATTATTTAGTTTGTGATTCCTCAGGTTATGGAGGATATGCCATAAAATTAGATAATAATTTAAATTTAAGTTGGGCAATAAATTTTAACGGAAGAAACAATGGTATAGCTACAATGGAAGGAGTGGTTACTGATAACCTAGGAAATGCATATTTTATGGGATTTGGATCTATTAATACAGAATTTGCCGGAAATATAATGACCGGATTTCATAATAAAATTTTAACTAAAATAAACGCAACAGGCAATGTAGAATGGATGCAATCATATACAACCCAAACAGGAAACTTACAAAGTTATAAATCTAAATATTTGATGTATAAAAATGGTTTTATTTATGTTCCTATAAGTTATTATCTACCGACAGATTCATTAGATCTTGATTTTTCAACTAATACAGTATCTGTGTATGGGGTTAGCAGTGTAGATTGTTCATTTATGAAATACAACACTATACCGGTTGTAAATACAGGAATTAATAGTTCTATTCATTTAAAAGAAAATTTAATAGTATACCCTAATCCTGCCAAAGAGCAATTTAATGTGAAACTAAAAAATAAAACTATTAAAAGTATATCCATTTATTCAGTTACAGGTAAACTGTTAATTACAACCAATAATACTAATATCAAAACACAAAATTTATCCAAAGGGATATATTTCTTACAGATCACAGATTCTGAAAACAAGGTGTACAGCGAGAAAATAATGATTCAATAACAATATCCTAGAGAAGACCGATAAATTCAGTCTTCTCTATTTACAAATTTAAATCATCCATTTACAAATTCAGCAAATTGCAATAAGCTTAATGCTTCATCTTTGCAATCATTATTAACATTTTATAAAATATAATTATGAAAAAAATTAACTTATTTATTTGTTTATTGATTTTTGGAGTATGTTTTGCTCATGCTCAAATAAATGCCGGTTTAGTATTGCAATACAACTTTACAAACTACAGTATGTCTCCTACAGTAGGTTCAATAAATGGTAATCCGGTTTTATGTGCTCCTATGGCAGATCGAAATGCTGTTGATTCTAATGCAGTTGATATGACAGCAAACAATTCGTTCATCAATTTAGGAAATGATCCTAATGTAAGTAGTTTAACAGATTCTATGAGTGCATCTGTATGGTTCTATCCAACAGCTAATACAGGTTCTTATCAAGTAATATTGAGTAAATGGGGCGACGGATCGAACAAAGACCATTTTTGGATGGCTTATAATAATGGTGGTATTTATTTTGCTACAGCAACCGCTAATTCTGGTTATCTAGCTGCTTCAGGAGTTTCGTTAAACAACTGGCATCACATGGTTATGACTTGGGACAGAGTTAATTATAATAACGTTAAAATTTACTTAGATGGTAATTTAGTATACAATAATGTATTTGGTTCTGCAGGAATTCCTAATATAACTTCTCCTCAAGATCTTTTATTGGGAGCACAATATTCAAATGCAATGCCTTTTAGATATTTTTATGGAGGAGTTGATGATATGAGAATATATAATAGAATTATATCTGCACAAGATGTTTCTGATCTTTATACATTAGGCTTACCTTCAAAAAGAATTTATGTTGACTATACAGCATCAGGAGCTAATGATGGTACAAGCTGGACAAATGCTTATACTAATCTTGATCAGGCATTGGTTGTAGCAAACCAACTAGATACGATTTGGGTTGCAAATACCGGAGTTTATGTTCCAACCATAGACAATCAAGGAACTTTATTTTCTACACCACAAGAAGCACATTATGCTTTAAAATCAGATGTGGTAATTTTAGGAGGTTTTACTGGTAACGAAAATACCTTATCTCAAAGAAACCCATATACAAATAAGGTTACATTAAGCGGAAATCTTACCAGTGAAAATGTAATAAGAATTATTAGTGCACAAAATGTAGTTTTAGATGGTTTTATTATTACCGGAGGGTATAGTGATGCTAACTCAAGCAACAAAATCGGTGCAGGAGTTTATGTTTCTACTTCGAGCAATGTATTACTTCAAAACTGTGAGATTAAAAATAATAACTCACACGTTCATGGAGGTGGGGCTTATATTGATAACAGCACAATTAACTTTAACAGAGTTGGATTCATAAGTAACAATGTAAATCTTTATGATGGAGGGGCATTATATTTAAACTATTCTACTTCTAATTTATATAACTGTTTATTTTTTAATAATTTCTCCAATCGTTATGGTGGGGCATTTGTAGCAGTATCTTCAAATACTGATGTTATTAATTCTACTTTTCATGATAATGCCGGCGGTCAGAATCATTTTCAATTCTCTATAAATTCTAATGTAGATTTTTATCATTCTATTTTCTCCAACAACAATATAACATCTACACAAATAACAGGGACAAATAATGCTTCATATTCAGTTAATGAATGTTTAGTTTCAAGTGTTTATGGGGGCTTATACTCTACTTCAACCATAAGTGGACAAGCCAATTATGTAGATCTTAATAATTTAGATTTTAATCAAACATCAAGCAGTTTAGGTGTTAACCCTTCCATTTCCATTTCTTATGCTCTATTAGACAGTTTGGATTATGAAGGAAAAAACAGATATCAAGGAACATCTAAAGATTTTGGAGCATATGAATTTAATGAAATAGTTACTAATGTTAGTGAAAAAATGTTAAATAACAATGAACCTGTTTTGTACCCTAACCCGGTAATAGATAAATTAAATGTAAATAGTACCGAAATTGTTGAAATTTCAATTCATGATATAACAGGTAAGCTGATAAAAACAAAAAATAATTCTAATGTAATTGATGTATCAGATTTGAATAAAGGAGTATACTTAATTAAGATAAAGCTTGTTAATTCAAGTTACACTCAAAAGTTTATTAAAAAGTAAATTTCTCATCATCCTTTATTTAGGAGGGCTATAGCCCTCCTAAATTAAATTAATATTCTAACTATTTTATTTTAATAATAAAAAATTATATATGAAAAAATACAACATTGTATGTATATTCATCTTCATCGTATCGTCATTATTAGCTCAAAACAGTCAAATAGAAGAAATTGACAAAATAAACTCAGGTGATTATAATGTTTATACTGCTGAAAAAAATAAATTTAAAAAAGCTTCAAAACCATGGCCGGTCGAGTTTGTAAAAGAAAATAACACTTATACCCAAGTTAAGATAAAAAGAGCCGGCATTATTGATGAAACATACAATGTAGATTTACCGGGGTTTCCTGCGTATTATATAGGTAATTCAGAATATGTTGTTAGTGTATTAAACAAAAAGATATATTACTATAAGTACAGCGTTAAAACCGGTGCAGAGATTAAATACATATTAACAAACACTTCAGTATCAAATTATAATGACGAAAAAAATGCAATAGATTTATATAGAAGTACTGTAATAAAATTACAATCAGAAGCAAGAAATAAGCGTATTGAACAAAAAGAAGAATTAGAAAAAAAAATAATTTCAGAAAATACGCTCAAGAATAAAAAAATCAAATCAATTACACTTAAAACTATAGATGCACCTAATGAAATTGGCATGTTAACCATTATAAAAATAGGTGCAGAAATTGAATTAGATAACGGGAAAATTTTAAAAACAAAAAACTTAGGAGGTTATACCCCTTATAGTGAAATTGAGTTTGAAGCTATAGGAGGTGAATTTGCCGGTGGAGATTTTAAAGTATCAGGAAACGCAAAAGAAATTAAAAATGATCAAATAGAGTTAACTGTTTGGTCTAAATATGACCAAAATAAAACCAAAGGGAATATAAAAATACCTTTAAATTACAAAAGCGATATTGGATATAATTTTAATGGCAGTTGGGGGAAACACGGTAGAGGATTTACCTCCGGTTATACGGTAAATGGAACAGACGGTTATGATGCTAAAAACCTATATATAAGCGTTGAATTACAAAACATAAATGGTGAAAAGGTAAATCATATTAAAATTTCTGACGCCAATACAGGAGATTTACTTGCTGAAGCAAAATTGCATATTAATAACAAAATTGAAATCTACTGCCAAGGTGGAAATGGAGGTGATGGTGAAAATGGTTTTAGCACAAGTAGTGGTGATGGAGGTAATGGAGGTAATGGAGGTAATGGCGGAAATATTACACTTACAGGAAACGGTCTTCAATATTTAAAAATTTCTATTTATAATGATGGCGGCAAAGGAGGTGTAGGTGGTAATCCAAAATATTCTAATAACAAAAGAGGAAATTCCGGAATTTCAGGCAAAAAAGGGAATATAATAAAGTTGTAAATTTTTTAAACTATATATTTTATGAAAACAAAAGTAATTTTAGCATTTGCCATAAGCATAAGTATGGCTGTATCAAACTCAACCGCCCAATCAATTAAAAATAAAATTGCGGCTAAAGTTGGTAAAACAAAGTCAAAAGGAAAATTTGCATCATTTAATGAAATTAATGATGAATTAGGACTTAGTGGACAATATTTTGGCTTGGTTAATAAAGGTCCTTACGGATTTAAGTTCGTAAAGGAAGCAGATAATAAAATAATTAATGAGCTTCATTTTTATATGAAACCAAATTCGGTTGAACAAAAATTCTATTTAAAAGAAGGATGGTATAGAAAAAACGGTGTTAAATTATTTTATTATTGGCGTAATCCTAATGCGGACGCTTATGATGAGTTGATTGAAATAGATGAAGGTGTACTTGCGTATGTAAAACAATCGAAATATACTCAAAACGATGATGAACCGGCAAATTTAGAAGCAGACAGAACTGTTAAAGATGTTTTTGCAAAAGACCCTTCAAAGTTGGAGGTTTATGATTTAGAAACGGCTCAAGCAAAAGTTGAAATGATAATAAATTCTTTAAACACAGAAAAATACGAAAAGGAAAGAAAAAATTGGGAAAAATTTGATATTTACAAAAACAATATAAACAAAATCGTATTTTCCGACAATTCGCAATATTTACAAAAACACGGTTACCCTCATAAACTTGGAGTTGACGGAAAGGGTTTTAAAACAGAATTAGATATGGCAGGGAATATGCTATTTATGGCGTTTTTTGAAATGCCACCCAGTGCTAAATATCCTGGGCAACAAATCACTATAGAATATGAAATGAATGGTGAAACGGCAAATAGAGAAGAGTGCAGAAGAAGATCAACTGCTTGGAGTGATGCTGTAAAGATTTTAGAAACAAAGGATTTTAAATACTTTCAATCTCCTGTAAGAGCCGTTAGAGAGTATAATTCTTATTATGGACAATATGTTCAAGATTATGCTGCAATGGAAGTTTTATATAAAAATAAAGATAAATTTGAAGTTAATAAAACCTATCCGTTAAACGTAAAAATTTATAGTTATCGAGATGGTGAAAAGGGTGATTTACTGGCTGAAGGCACAGTAATGCTTAAATATTCTGAAAATGCTCAGAAATTATATGAAGGAGATCCTAGTAATCCTTCAAAAAAAGGTGTTTGGGAAGTATATGAAGAATTTTTAAATGATTAATTTTAATATTTAAAATAATTATAATTTACTTAAGATGTATTAATATATTAATACATCTTAAGTAAAATTAATATGTTATATGATATCTGCAATTATTATAGATGACGAAAAAAAAGCTAGACAATTATTGTGTGGATTATTGCAAGAATATTTTAAAAATGAAATTTATGTTTTAGATGAAGCTTCAAATGTTCCGGAAGCAGTCTTGAAAATAAAAAAGCTTAAACCTGATGTTGTTTTTTGCGACATTGAAATGCCTGAATATTCAGGTTTTGAGTTACTTGATTTTTTTGACAACCCTGATTTTGAAATAGTTTTTATAACCGCATACAATCAATTTGCAATTAAAGCTTTTGAAGTTTCTGCAATCGATTATATACTTAAACCAATTAGAATAGATTTACTTGAAAAATGTATCATTAAACTGGTTAAGTTTATTGAATTAAAAAATACTAAAGAAAGAATTGACACTTTGAAAGACAACTTAAACAAAAATGCTATTACAAAGCTGGTAGTGCCTCTTTCAACAGGATTAGTATTTATAAAAATAAATGAGATTATTTATTTCGAAGCTGATGGCTCTTATTGTAACATATATTTAAACGATGGCAGTAAAATTGTTGTTTCTAAAAATTTAAAGCATTTTCAAAACCTATTGGAATTCAATAAAAACTTCATACGTGTTCATCGCTCTAATTTTATAAATGTTGACACAGTTACAATGTTTGATAGAAATAATTCAGAGCTAAAATTAGAACAAAATCATATTGTTAAAGTCTCTAAATCATATAAATACGAGCTGTTGGAAAAGCTAAATTTACATAACAAATATTGATTTTAAATTTAAATAAAAATATATAGATTAAAGTAGATTTGTAGTACTCCTATTTTATTATATCAGATTATCTTTTATGAGTGATTCATTGCCTTATAAGTTACTTGATGTATGTTACAGGTAATTAGGGAAAACATTAGACTTTTCGGTTAAATAAAGCTTAATAACTTTTGAAAATTTA
>MDTD01009117.1_pt1 | contig 10769 bp, 6 predicted proteins | sample 811221 | NCBI WGS metagenome assembly MDTD01 (sample SAMN05326646, study PRJNA326480) | marine metagenome | isolation source: seawater | place: Pacific Ocean: South West | collected 2011
ATTGCAAAGAACTGGGACTCAGCAATCGATATACACCTATGCTGGTTGTTAATGGCAATATAGTGCCAAGATCGAATGATATTGGCAACGAAATTCTGGACTCATTGCAGAGTAGTCTGAGTAAAGATGCAACAGCTATAGTTGAGATTACATCAACAACTGACTTTCCGGGAAGTCAAGGCGGCTACGTACCTCTGACTTATAAAATGACTAATGTAGATGAAGGATCGATACTGACTCTGCTGCTATTGCAAAGCAACATAACTACCCAATGCACAGCAGGCGAGAATCGAGGTAAAACACTTACTCATGTCAACGTAGTTCGAGCCATGAATCTGAAAATAGTTGGCGAATCTGAAGGATCTGCCGAATTATATCTGCCTGAAGGTGATTATAACCACGAAGATTTTCGGGTAGCTGCATTTGTAAGGAAAAACGGGAGTTTTGAGATAATCGCTGCTACTCCGGGGATTCCTTGTCAGAAAATGACAATAGTTGATGATAATTACGATACTGAAGTTGAACTGAAAGTATACCCTAACCCTGCCTATGATGAACTCTCACTCGATTTACCGGAATCTGTTACAAATGGAAATTTCATAATTCTGGATATAAACGGTAAGGAAGTTCTTGAGCTTGCCAACTATAATGCAAATGAAAAGATTGATGTTTCTAATCTAACAGCTGGTGTTTATTTCATTAGAATAACAAGTGGCGGTAGCGAATTCACTGCGAAATTCACTAAAAAATGACTTGGACGTTACCAAGTAATAAATGGGTTTGGTAATTAATAGCAACCGACTGCTTTAGCTGTCGGCAATTTTTGAAATTATCACTGTGTGCTGAGGGGTGAATCCACCACCTACAGTTTCTTGATACTTGCTACTCGATACTCGATACTAATCTGACCCCTTTTGCCGGTCGGATATATTATAATCCCCCGCCCTTCGACACGCATGTCTCCGGGCACCCCCTTTATCAAGGGGGCTATTTTCTTATATCTATAATTTTTCTTTCTCATATAATTTCAACAGTCCCCCTGATAAAGGGGAAAGAATTTCGTTAGAAAATTTAGGGGGTTTTAACCCTACGTTTAGCTATTTAGACAGGGCAAGTAAGCATGCTCTCTTGCTCTATAAAATGCAACCGACTGCTTTAGCTGTTGGCAATTTTTGAAATGATCACTGTGTGCTGAGGGGTGAATCCACCACCTACAGTTTCTTGATACTTGCTACTAGATACTCGATACTAATCTGACCCCTTTTGCCGGTCGGACATATTTTAATCCCACGCCCTTCGACACGCGTGTCTCCGGGCACCCCCTTTATCAAGGGGGGTATTATTTTAGTATCTATACTTTTTCTTTTTTAAACCATCCTAGCAGTCCCCCTGATAAGGGGGAAAGAATTTTCGCCAGAAAATTCAGGGGGTTTTAACCGTAGGGTTAACCCTACAGTTAGCTATTTAGGCAGGACAAGAGAGCATGCTCCCTTGCTCTATAAAATGCAACCAACTGCTTTAGCTGTCGGCAATTATTGAAATGATCACTGTATGCTGAGGGGTGAAGCCCTCAGTTGCGTAGCTATTATCTAATGTTGCAGAAGGCAAAAATCCCTTGAGATTGCCACGTCACCTTTCTTATCTATCTTCTGCCTTTAGTTTCTTACATTCTTTTCGTTTTTTAGCATCGCAGTTTTTGGTTTCTGCCTGCTGCTTTATAAGGATCCTCATAAAATTCGATTGCAATCTATGCATAAGATTACGACTGAGTTTTTCGACTTTCTCATATGCCTGCATAGAAAACTGTGCTTTGTTTTCTTCTAAAAGCTGCTGACGAATCATTTCGAATTTCTCAGCATATGGTGCCATTAATTCATTACCTTGGGAATCAGACCATTCACGGAAAATACTAGTTTCAGATTTGATTATGTCCTCAACTTTAGGAATTTCCCTTTCACGAAGCTTTTCTTCTTCATCCAAGAAATGCTTTAAGTCACCAATATCAAATGACTTAACCTTTTGCTCTATGCATGATACATCAATATCCCTAGGCACAGCCATATCGATAAAATACTCCGGAAGACGCTCCTGAGATTGTAGTCTCTCCAGTATATTGCAATTTACTACGAACCCCTTGGCGCCAGTACACGAGAAAACTGCATCGCTATCGAAAAGTACTTTTTCCAGTTCATCCAATCCATGAGAATCACCACCGAATTGCTCTGCCATCATATCAGCTTTGTAGGAAGTACGATTAAGAAATGCGAAATTATGATAGCCGGCATCGACCAACTCCTGAGCAAAAATCTTTGTATTTTCGTTCACACCAATTATAGCAATCTTCGCGTTTTTCTTCAGATTGTCGATAAGGATATTGGAGGCTACACCGGAAACCGATTGCTTACCTTCCGAGATTGCTGTCATCGAGCGAGCCTTCTTGCCTACTCGGAAAGCAGCATGGAACAGCTTGTGCATTATTTTATCTAATGTCTTGGTATTGCAAGCAGTTGAGTAGGCATCGCGCACCTGGCCCTGTATCTGGTATTCACCCAGCACCAATGAATCCAATCCGCAAATCACACGGTAGAGATGAGATGTTGCATCGTAATCTTCTTCGAAATAGAAGAGTTTACGATTGTCTTTCACGGAAATGTCGCGATTCTTTGTGTAGTAGATCTCGAGCAGATCGAAAGGATCGCGATCTTTCTCGTGGACAATATAGAACTCCAGTCGGTTGCATGTCGATAAAATTAAAATGCTCTCAAGTCCTTCATATTCATGAAGTTTCTCGGACGCCGCCTTTAGTTCTTTTTTATTTATCTGATATTTTTCTCTATCTTCCACCGAGGAAGTTTTGTGATTAATACCAATCAGCGATAACTTAAAGCCGTTTTGCATATTCTGGCCTATTAATAACAAACAAATTATTCTTCGATATCGATCATAGCTTTATATAAATGATAGCCGCCACCCATGTATTTTACTTCTTTGAACCCAGCCTGCTTGCAGTGAAGAGCTACTTCGTAGGAGCGAGGGCCCTTCTGGCAGACAACGAGTAATGGTTTGTTCTTATCTAATTTTTCTACTTGACTTCTAAATTCAGTTAATTCTATCGGAATTGCATTTTCAGAGAATGGAAGATCTTCTATTTCATGCTTCTCGCGTACATCGATAATCGTCCCTTCGAATTTTTCCGCACCAATTGGAGATATTGCTTCTAGTCCATTTTCGCGAGCAAGTGCCATATATCCAAGGTTGTTCAATGGATTAATCGGTCCGGAATGCGGAGGTGTATAAGAATGCTCATAGTCAACCATATCCTGAACAGTACCTCCATTGGTAGCCATCAGAGAAAAAGCGTCGATATATCTTGGTACCTGCTTAGAACCAACCAGTTGTAGTCCCAGTAGCTTATGAGTCTTGACTTCATAGAGGAGCTTTGCTGAAATAGCACCACCTTCAGGCATATAATCGGGCCGATCGAACCAACTGCCCCACGAGCATTTGTAATCATAACCCATACGCTTGGCTTCGGATTCATTGAGTCCGCAAGCTGCCATTGTAAGTCCATATACTTGCATGGAGATAACTCCGGTAGCACCGCGGAATGAACTATCCATGCCGGCAATTACTTCTGCTACCACACGGCCCTGGCGATTCGACAAAGAGCCGAGCGGAAAGAATGCCGGTTGGTGAGTTATAAAACTTGGTGTTTCTATGCAGTCACCTGCAGCATATACATTTGGCTGGCTGGTGCGAAGGTGTTTATCAACTAGGATTTCACCTGATTCACTAACGGCTATTCCGGAATCATAAGCAAGCTTGACATTAGGAGCTACTCCCATGCAGAGGAATACATGATCGACTTCCAGCGATGATCCGTCATTCAGATGAACAACCGGAGTTTGATCGTTTAGAGTAATCTCCCCCACCATAGTCCCGGTTTTTACATTTATGTCGTTGGCGGCAAAGTGCTTTTCTATGAAAAGCGACATTTCCTTATCGAGCGAACGTGGAAGTAATCTGTCTTCCAGTTCAATCAAAGAAGTTTCTATTCCCCACATTGACGATAGGGCTTCGGCTAATTCACAGCCTATGAACCCTGCACCGATAATTGCAGCCGAGCCGACCTGCCCTGTTTGGGCTCTAGTACGAAAGTTCTTGGCATCCAAAGGATTATGGAATGTAGTTATGTTTTCAGATTCTGGGCACGGGAATTTTGGTGGTATAGGCGAAGCACCGGTAGCAACTACGAGATAGTCATAATCAAAGTCGCGCATTTCGGAATTGATCTTGTTTTCTACGCTAACTATTTGATTTTCGGTATCAATTTTTGTAGCTTCTGCATTAGTAATTACGTGTACATCTTTCACTTTTTCGAAATAGACTTCATCGCGAGGCATGCCAAAAGGCGTTTTCGTCAGGTCGAGAAAAGAATCGATATCGCCTGAAGCAAAAAATGGCATACCGCAGGTACCGAAAGAAACAACAGGACCTTTTTCGATGATAGTAATATGATAATCGGGTTTTAATCTTTTGAGTCTTGCTGCAGTTTTGCAGCCGGCAGCCATTCCGCCGATAATAACAACTTTTTTCATTTTTCTGCTCTTAATAATGAACAAATATTCAGATGTAATAAAGCAGGTATTTTGCTCTTATCAAAAAAAATCTTAGTTTTTATAATCGAAAAGTTGTTTAATTGTAAGAGGTTGTAATAAGTATCAGGATTCAAGACTCTATATATTGGGACGAAAGCCATTCGCCAATACTTAAATTAGGAAGATTCGTAGGGACTCGGCACGCCGTGTCCCTACAGTAAATGGGAAGGGATTGCGAATGTCTATGAAGCAATCTAAGTCTTTCTCTTAAGTAAGGAGTGGAAATTGATATTTAAAACTAGTTTTCCCCTTGATAAGGGGAAAATGTCCGAAGGACAAAAGGGGTTGTGATTAGACATGAAATGCAAGGCATAAGATTCGTATGGACACAGCTCGGAGTGTCCTCACAGATAAATGGGAAGGGTATGAAGGTAAAAAGAAATTGGTATGACTGTAAGAGGAAATTGGAAAGAAGGCAAGAATAAATAGGCGATAAAAAGAAATGGATAAATTATAAAAAATGTAATGAAGTTTAATAAAAGATAGATATGATAATATTTGAATATCGATTTAAATCAACTAAGGACCAATAATGAATGAATTCATAGAATCGCTGAATATTACTGATTCGGATATATTGAACGCAATGCTGGTGCTGGCTGCTTTTATAATTATTGCTGTAGTGGTCTTTTACATAGTAAAAATATTGAAAAAACTTGCTTCATTTACCAAAAGTGATTTCGATGATAAAGTACTCGATGCATTACAGAAACCCCTTTTCTTCACTATTATTATCCTCGGTTTAATTGCTGCGGTTAAGGTATGGGATTTCGATCCGAAAGTTTTTCAGGTGATAAACCGAATAGGTTATTCTCTGGTTGTATTCATATGGGGTTGGGCTTCAGTAAGAATTGTTAACCTAATTATAAAAAGAGCACTTAGCAAGGCGTTTGATGTAACCGGACTATCAACCGAAATTCTCCCTTTGATTGATAATTTATCGAAAGTACTTGTAATTCTCGGTGCGATTCTGATGATTTTCTCTATTTGGGAGATTGATATCACTGCGATAGTCACCACTGCCGGTGTGGCTTCTATTATAATTGCACTGGCTGCCAAGGATACAGCAGCGAATTTCTTTGGTGGAATCAGCGTTTTCTTCGATAAACCATACAAGATTGGTGATTATATTAATCTGGATACCGGCGAGCGTGGCGAAGTAGTGGATATAGGAATGCGATCAACCAGAATAAAGACTCGCGATGATATTATGGTTACTATTCCGAATGCGATTATCGCAAATTCAAAGATTGTAAATGAAAGCTCGCCGTCTGAGATGTTTCGCTGCCGCATACCGATTGGCGTCGCCTACGGAAGCGATGTGGACTTAGTAGAAGACATTCTAATTGATATAGCATCAAATAATGAAAACATTCGTAAAGAGCCCGAACCAAGAGTGAGATTCAGAAGATTTGGTGAATCGAGCCTTGATTTCGAACTTCTTTGCTGGGCAATAGAACCATCATTACGAGGTTTAAGTATCCATGAGATCAACAAGCAGATTTACCGAAAATTTAAGGATAATAATATAGCTATTCCTTTCCCACAGAGGGATTTACATATAATCGAAAAACCTAAAGGTAATGAAAATGGCTAAAGTTGCAGTTATGGTTATTCATGGAATTGGCGATCAAGATGATGATTTCGCCGATGATTTCATGGAGTCAATTAGCAATAAGGTGGACGCAAAACAGAGTGATTATCTAATAGATTCCTGCCATTGGGCAGATGTACTTCAGACTAATCAGAATGATATGGTTGATGATATTCAATCATCTTCTTATTTCTGGCAGCTAATTACCAGGTGGGTAAAAAAGAAGCTGGTAACTCACTTCAGCGATGCTACCAGCTACTATAAAGCCTATGGTGAAATTCACTGTGAAGTAAAGAAAAAACTGAGAGAAATGCAGAATAAGGTTGATAAGGATTGCAAGTTCATTGTGGTAGCACACTCGCTTGGTGCAATGATCTTGTCTGATTTCATTTATGATCACCAGAAACCTAAATCGGAGAAACTTGCCCTTATTGAATCACTGAAGGAGATAATCACTTTCGGAGCTAATATACCTCTTTTCAGAATGGGATTTAAGAATGATAAAAGAGTTGCAATCAGTGGAGAGAACGGGCACGGCGAAAGAATCAATTGGAATAACTATTATAGTCCATTCGATTTACTGGGATACCAACTACATGATTTCTACACGGATCCGCTGAATCGTCCGGTGATTAACGATTCCAGATTATTTTTTGTTGGGCCATGGTGGTTCTGTGCTTTATCTCATAATTACTATTGGGAGAAAAGCAGGATTATTGATTTCATCGCTGGCAAGGTAGATGAATATTGTAAATAGAAAATGCTTAATTACAAATTATATGTTATTCTCATGATTTTATCTACTTTGAAGTGATCGAGATTGCCAAGTCACCTTCGGTTCCTAGCAATGACCAAAAATAATGGTCGTCATTCCCCGCATCGCTTCGCTAAGACGGAATCCAAGACCAGCGAACCCACGCGTGGAGGAGGCTGGGATCTTATTTTCAGATACCTCCAGGCTAAGATCCCGAATCAAGTCCGGGATGACGCGAAAAAAAGTCCGAAGGACAAAAGGGGGCTTTAGAAAGTATCGAGTATCAAGTAGCAAGACACTGTTTGTAGGGGTCGGGTTTACCGACCCGAGATTCTTCGTCGTCCTTTGGACTCCTCTGAATGACTTGTATTTCCAATACTGTAGGGACACGGCGTGCCGTGTCCTGAGAAAAAATTAAGCAACTGAGAGCTTCAGCCCTCTGCACGAGAAGAGAATTTCAATAATTGCCGACAGCTAAAGCAGTCGGTTGCTATTTAGAGAGCAAGGGAGAATGCTCCCTTGTCCTGTTTTAACTAATTTTTTAGGGACACAGCGCGCTGTGTCCCTACGAATCTTCTATCTTATATCTTGATACTTGTGTCTAACTTACGTTCCTGCATTGTAGTCGCTGATATAAGCAATTTGTTCTTCAGTCAGTTCATCCAAATCCATACCCATCATGTGCAGCTTGGTTTTTGCAATGAATTCATCCTGAGATTCAGGTAAGTCAATTACTTCTACTGGGAATTTCTCGCCTTTTTTGTGAGTCTCGAGCAAAAGCAGGTGAGACATAAACTGATTAGCAAATGACATATCCATAACTTCCGACGGATGACCTTCGGCTGCTGCCAGGTTCACCAGGCGGCCCTGAGCCAATAAGTAGATTTTCTTACCATTTTTCAAAGTATATTCTTCGCAGTTTGCGCGAATAGTTCTCTTAGATTCAGCAATTTCGTCTAGTTCGGGAATATTGATTTCTGCATCATAATGGCCGGTGTTGCAAACAATTGCACCCTCGCGCATTGATTCGAAATGATGCTTGCGGATAACGTCTTTAACGCCGGTTGCTGTAACGAAGATATCGCCAACTTTTGCAGCTTCGTCCATTTTCATTACTTCATGACCTTCCAATGCCGCTTTCAATGCTGCAGTTGCTTTTACTTCAGTGATAATAGTATTCGCACCCATGCCTTTGGCACGCTTAGCAACGCCCGAGCCGCAGTGACCATGACCAACAACTACTAGGTTCTTACCTGCAAGCAATACTGAAGTTGCACGAAGAATACCATCAAGAGTGGATTGACCTGTACCATAAACATTATCAAAATCCCATTTGGTTTCGCAGTCGTTTACTGCCATTACCGGGTAGATAAGTTCGCCTGCATCTTGTCTGGCCCTTAGTCTTTGAATACCGGTAGTAGTTTCTTCAGTACCACCGATTACATGATTGCGAGCCAAATCTTGATAGTTTTCGTGAACAGTATTGATTAGATCGCAGCCATCATCCAGAGTAAGGTGAGGTTGGAAGTCGATCGTACGATCTATACACCAGTAGAAATCGTCGTGGTTTCCATACCAAGCATAAATGCCTATACCTTCTTCAGCTAGTGCAGCGGCAACTGCATCGTTAGTTGAAAGTGGGTTGCAGCCTGACCAGGTTACTTCTGCGCCAGCAGCTTTGAATAGCTTTACAAGTACAGCAGTTTCTTTAGTTACGTGCAGGCAGCCTGCAATTTTATATCCAGCGAAAGGTTTAGTTTGTTCGTATTTTTCTTTTAGGTGCATAAGAACCGGCATGCGTGACTCAGCCCAGTCAATAAGCTTTCTTCCTTCATCGGCTAGCGAGATATCGCGTACACAATATTGCCCTTCTACATGCGAGAACTCGCCTTGTTCATTTCTTGGTGGGAAATTTGACATCATTTTTCCTTTAATAAATATTTAAAACTTCTTGAATTCATCAACTAGATTAAGTTCTTCCCATGGCAATCCGGCTTTACCGAAATGGCCATATGCAGCAGTTTGTCTGTAAATCGGTCTGCGCAGGTCCAATCTTTCAATTATTCCTTCAGGGGATAATTTCATATTCTCATTTTTTCTGATAAACTCTTCCAACGCTCTGTCTTGGTCGGAAGAATTAGGAGTAGATACATGAATCGAAACAGGCTCAACCACACCGATAGCATATGAAATTTGGATTGTACATTCGTCGGCTATGCCAGCTGCTACTATATTCTTTGCCAGGTGGCGTGCAGCATAAGCACCCGAGCGGTCTACTTTGGTAGGATCTTTACCTGAAAAAGCACCACCACCATGCGGGGCACGTCCGCCATATGTATCTACTATTATCTTTCTTCCGGTCAGTCCCGCGTCTCCATGCGGACCACCGATTACGAAATTGCTAGTAGGATTTACATAATATTCGATTTTACCTTCAAGAAATTCAGCAGGCAGCACTTCTGGAATTAGGTATTTTTTCAGATCTTCCTCTATATATGCCCGTATCGCATCTTTGTCTGTCAGATTAGCAACTACCGGATCGTGCTGGGTAGAAATAACTATAGTATCGATTTTTTGAATCTCGTGATTATCATTATATTCGAATGTTACCTGTGCCTTGGCATCGGGACGCAAGTAAGGCATTAATTCTATGTTATTTTTGCGAATATCAGCCAGTGTACTCATCAGTTTGTGCGAGTACATAATCGGAGCCGGCATATACTCAGAAGTTTCTTTCGAGGCATATCCGAACATCATGCCTTGGTCGCCTGCACCGCCATTATCCACTCCCAATGCGATATCCGGCGATTGTTGGTTGATTACATTTACAACTGCACAGGATTCAGCACTAAATTTGTATTCTGATTTTGTATAACCTATATCAGTAATTACATTTCTTACCAAGTCCTGTAGATCAATATATGCTTTCGTGCTTATTTCGCCACCCACAACGATGAGTCCTGTTGTAGCGAAGCACTCGCAAGCAACTTTGCTCATCGGATCCTGCTCAAATATCGCATCCAATACGGCATCGGATACCTGATCGCAGATTTTATCCGGGTGACCTTCGGATACTGATTCCGAAGTAAAAAGATAATTGTTTTTGTCTAGCATATTCTTACCATGATTTTTAATATTAAGTATTCTTAGCTTAACGTTTCTAAGCCATTTTTAATTTTGTAGTTACAAAGATAAAAAAAGACTTGCTTAAATCGTAAGCAAGCCTAATACTATATATATTACTTTTTTTTAACTTTTCCAAATACTATTACTTTAGTATTTATTGGACTCTAAGTTTTTGGCCAATCGAAAGCCTGTTTGGATTTACATTTTTGTTCAATCTCTTTAACTGATTAAGACTGATTCCAAATTTCTTGCTGATCGACGACATGGTGTCACCGCGACGTACGCGATAGTAATTAGGAGTTTTCTTTGATTTTGATGAACTACCTTTTGAGTAATCGTCATATACTTTCAATCTGGAACCGGCATATATGGTATTTCCACGAATCTTGCCAGGATTCAGATTTTTTAGCTGGCGAGTTGACATGCCATATCTTGCAGCGACTGTGCCGATCGTTTCGCCTTTGCGAACCTTATGAGTAGTTGTTTTCTTCTTTGGAGTAGATTTCTTTTTAGCTGTAGATTTTTTGTTTGACGCTACATCAACACCGGTGGATTCAATTTTAAGAACCTGCCCCGGGAAGATCTTGCTTGATCTCAGGTTATTATCTTTTTTGATCGAAGCAATTGATACGTTGAA
>MDTD01176080.1_pt1 | contig 10768 bp, 2 predicted proteins | sample 811221 | NCBI WGS metagenome assembly MDTD01 (sample SAMN05326646, study PRJNA326480) | marine metagenome | isolation source: seawater | place: Pacific Ocean: South West | collected 2011
GAGAACGTGATGGTGATGGTTGCACCCGTAAGTTCGTAGCCACTGACAGAACCCGCGTCACCTGCACCAGGAACGCCCTGAATGCTGTTGGGGTCGATATCGCCGCTGAAGAAGAAGCTCTCGCCCGGGTTAAAGTCAGCAAAGTTCACTGTCAAGACATCGTAACCGCCGTTGTGCGGCACGCTATAGGGATCTGTACACGGGTCTGAAGGGACAACAAAGCCCGGTGTATCGCCTATTGAGTCGGGTGTTAAGCAGTTCGCTGTGGCATCGCCACCCGTACCCACCGGGTCGAAGACCATATCCGGCAAGATAGCCGTACTTAGATCCAAGACGACACTAACAATATCGGCATCACCGACGCTGCCGGTGTTGGTGATCTGGAAGCTGTCAGGGTTGTAGGTGCTGCTTGGCAGGCCCAAACCCGGCGTGATTTCTACCAGAGCAGAAGCCGCTTGGGTGACTTCTTCGACTGTAAAGCTCGCCATCACAGGCAGGATCGTATCTGTCGGGTATTCCAGGTGTGATGGATACGCGAATCGCATCTCGATGACGTAGTCGCCAGGTAGCAAGTTGCCATTGGTATCGAAGAAGCTCGCCCAGATCCCATCATTGGTCTGTAGGTCGCTGCCGCCTGTTTCGCTGGTGATGTCGACGGTGCCATTTAGCGGTTGGCTACCCAGGTAGTCGCCAATGTCCGTCGCACCTGCTTCGTAGAAGTAGATATGCGTATGGTCGAAGAAGGGTTCGTCGCCACCGACGGTCGTCCACTCGACAGGCAGCCCTGCCAGGGGTGCGATAACGCTGGCATCAATTGGTGCAATCAGCGTAATCGCGCGGTCAACGACTGTGATTGTGAAGTCTAACGTACTGGCTTCAACAGGATCACCATCATCGGTCGCTGTGATGGTCACATTATGGATGCCATCATTGTTGGTCCCACCTGTTAGGGCTGCAGCGTCAATCGTACCTGTGATTTCGCCTGTGGTGGTGTCGATCGTCAAACCAGCCGGTAAGCCTGCTGCGCTAAAGCTGATGTTATTGCCTTCAGGATCGGTTGCGGTGATGACCAAGCGCTGATCCGTATAGCCATCATCCGTATTGAACTCGGCAAGGATACCGTATTCTTGATCAGCGACAGGATCGAACACAGGCGCTTGATTGGCCCCACTGACCATCTCAACGATTTCAATGCCCTTTAAGGCCGGGTTTTCTACCTGATGGATCAACTCCAGATCGAGGACGCCATCTGTAACATCGACCACGGTCGTCAGGACGAAGGCACCCTTGGCACCTGCGATTGCGAATGGGTCAATATTGTCGAATTCTGGCGGGAGATTGCCTTCAACAGTCACATCGAAGACACGCTTACCTGCTGCATCAATGCCAGAGAATATTTCTGCAAAGTACAAACGAACTTCGACGGTGCGGGGGCCATCAATCGGGAACTGCCATGCCATTTCCGGTGCTGATGTCCCATCATAACGCTCCGTGTTAAACAGGGCGTCAGGCACAGCGATGTCGCCTACCAATGACGGATGTGATGTGATGATTGGGCCGCTATAAGCGCCACCTGCATCACCATCGTAGAGTGAGCCACCGATGCTGTTCGCAAACAGATACGGCGAGTTGCCAGCAGAGAGGAAGTCACCCTGATCTTGTGACCAATCCGGGCTAGAGCCATCCGCAGCCGCTAAGGCCGGACCACCCACATTCACACGGTATAACGAAACCGCCGTGGCGTTATTGTCCTGGACAGTCAAGTCAAAAGAGGCTTGTGTGGTGTCGATACCATCCGTGACAGATACCGTCACGACATAGTCGCCCACGTCCCCATCCAACGGCTGGATTGAAATCGTGCCCGTATCATCGCCGTTATCGACAAAGGTGGCAAAGGTGACTTCATTATTCAGGATATCGGTGACGGTGCCCGACAATGTCAGGGTATCACTCACGTCAGCATCTGTCGCCAGGATGGAAACAACTAAGGTGTCCAACTCGATCATGCTCGTTGGCACATCAGGATCAATCGTGAGTTCCGGCGCGGTGTTGTTATTGTTCTGGTTGATCTGTACGATTTCGATGGCTGAAATCTTCGGGTTATCGGACGGCCCTTTCAAGAAGTCCAAGTCGATATTGCCATCGGTAACAGCGACTTCGTAAGACAGCACACCGGCTGTATAACCACCAAAGCTGGTATAGATCGAGAAGTCATCCGCAACCAGATTACCTTCCAATTCGACATCGAATTGACGTGCTGTATCCGTCTGCCCGCCGGACCAGATTTCTGCGAGATAGAGGTTAACTTCGTAGATGCCCGCCTCTACAGGGAAGTCCCATTGCATGTTATCGACAGTACCTGCGATATCGTTAAAGCGCTCTGTGGCAAACAAGCTATCAGGCATGCCTGTGTTATTCACAAATTGCGTTGGCAAGGTGCTACCGTAGGTTTTATCCTGACCTGACGACCCTGTAAGGTTAAGGTATACAGAGGGCGTACCCGTCACGGCTGTGCCACTGGCACCCACTGTTGCCTGGTCTTCTTCCCACGCGACGCCGCTGGCATCCGTTGCCGCTACAAGTGGCCCGCCATTGTTCACACGGTAGATGACCTGCCGATCCGGGAGCGTACCCTGCTCCTGGACAATCCATGTAAAGCTGATGCTAACCGCATCATCGTTATGATCATCGCTATCGTCTACCGTGATGGTCACATTATAAACACCATCGTTGTTGGGGCCGCCTGTTGCTGCGCCAAGGTCAATGGTGCCAAAGATATGGCCATTGGTTGGCTCGACCGCCAAGCCCGGTGGCAAGCCTGTCCCACTGTAATCCAGGTTGCCATCGCCACCTGTAGCCGCGATATTCACAGCAGATGTGTCTGTTTCTTCGTTGATCTGGTCAGCAATGGGTGTGACGTCAATCGGCGTATCAGCAACACCCGCATAGGCTAAGATTTCGATACCGTTTATGAGTGGGTTTTCTACATCATGCAAAAACGTGATATCGAGCGAATTATCGGCCACAGTCACGACAAAGGATTCCATAGCGCCGATTTGATGCCCGTACTTAGCACTCAGGTCCAGGCCCTGTAGTACCAGGTTGCCTTCTATTTCAATATCAAAGACACGCTGCCCAGGTGCACTGGTACCGCTAAAGCCATTGCCCATAAACAGGTTGACTTGATACGTACCCGGTGTGACGTCGAAGTTCCAGGTCATCTCCGGTGTACCAGATGTATCATAACGTTCTTTACTGAATAGGCCTTGGGGTACATAGCTTGGTAAGCCTGGGTCGCGCCCCATAATATCATGCGTGGAGATAAGGCCTGCATTCACAGCAAAGCTAGGGCCAGTTTGTGCACCACCTGTACCCACACCCACCCAGTCAGGGCCAGCATCAATGGCCGGGATCGTTGCGTCATCTGCATTGACGCGATACAGAACATTGGATGTGGCCGTAGGATCGTATTCCACAATGATGATATTAGATAGCGGGCTGGTGGAGCCGTTCGCGCCGACAACAACGGCTGCGAAGATGTTATAGCCAGCTTCATCATTACTGCGGGTAAGCGCAATGTTGTTAAACTCAACCGTACCGCTGTTGCTGGTATTGCCACTGAATTCATCGACGACGACAACGCTGTTGACTTCCCAGGGATCAATGCTATAGCCGACGCCAGCATATGGCCCATCAAGGCCGTTAACAAACAAGCCAGCTTCTAGTTGCAGTAAGCGAATATTTGCCCCCAGCGGCCCTTGTACTTGAATTTCCTGATTGGGATTGCTGACAATTGTCTGGTTATTGACACCAATCATTGAAATCGTCGGGGCCGATGGAATCTGGCTTTGGGCGATGCCCTCGCTTTCGCCGTCGCTACCCGCCTTGGGGAATAGCTCTACCTGGAAGATCGTCCCATCGTCAAAGACAACAGTCACGACTGAGCCTGATAATTCCAGACCACTGACACTACCTGATTCGTTTGGTCCAGGTGCGGACCCACCCTTAATGCTAATAGGATCTATATCCACGCCAAAGTTCAGCGTTTCGTTTACATCGAAGTCATCAAAGTTGATGGTCAAGCCATAGTAACCGCCTTCGTAGGCATTACTAAAGCTGTGGCTCGTCAACCCTGTGGTGACGTCACTACTATTGTTTGGCGTTAAGTCTCTGCTGACGGCATCGCCTGCAGTGCCATCGGGGTCAAAGACGACCTCAGGAATGATGCTGCTACTCAGATCAAAGATGACCTGCGTGATTTGGGCACCAGTCCCTGATGTATTGGTGATTGAGAAGCTGCTCTCGCCATAGGTACTACTATTTATGCCGACTGTATCGACACTCACCGCAGCCGTATTATCCGACACGATTTGATACACGTCGAAGTAATCCCATGTGCTGCTAAATTCCACAGCAGGCCCTGCTGACGTAGCAATCGGGCCAATCGCTAAGGCCGACGGGACGCCATTAATGCTATAGGTGCCTTGTACTGCTTGTAACAGGCTGCCAGTCAGGGTGACAGGAGTACCCAAATCGGTTCGTTCACCACCAATAGCCTGGTAGCTTGCCTGCACTGTCCCGGCAACCGGGTCAACACGGAAGAATAAGTTTAGGGCTAAGGTGTCCAGAATATTGACAACAGGGATTTGCTGGTCCGACACGATCTGGCCGTTAGACTCAAACACAATCTGGAAGCCAGCAGGCTCGGTTGGGACATTGCCTGTTAGGACAAGCTTGAGGTAATTATCCTGGTCGCCTGCACCCATGAACATACCCGTTGAAGCGTAATCATCAGGGGTGCTATCGTTGTTGAAGAAGGGGCCACCCACCAGTGTTTCGATGTCAAAAACGCCCGTTTGAGTGCCGGTTGCAACACCAAATTGGAACGCATTCTGTTGCGTATTCGTCCCGCCGTATGCGTCACCTTCGGATACAGATGGATCCGTATAGAGGCCGGATGTACCCCCAAAGATCAACTCGTTGCCACTGTCGTCAATCAATGTGAAGTAATCATCAACGCCGTTGGTCATCATCCCCGTAAAGCCAATATTGCCGAAGCCGTTTTCCGTATTGAGCAGTTCTTTACGGACAGGCACGGTGATGTTGGTGCCATTTTGTGGATTTAAGCTAAAAGCATCAATCACATCGGGGATGGTGTCATTATCATCATCAAGGTCGTTAAGGTCCGACCGTTTGAAGATGTTACCGGGGCCAAATTCAAACGCATTGTCAAAATCAGCCGGTTTGATGGATGCTGAACACGGATTCGAGACATTATCTATCTCGTCTGCATTGGTGTACCCATCATTGTCTTCGTCGATGGTATCGTCATCGAAGCCATTACATGTTGGCGGGACTACGTCACCATAATCAGCCGGCTCGAATACGGTAATGGCATCGCCACCATACGTCGCTGCCCAAACCGTACCCGGGAATGGATCGTTATCACCGAGCGCGACAAGGTCGAGGGCAACGCCACCAAAGTTCTGAGCAAAGAGATCGTAACAATCATAGGGTGTCGTAACGCCGTCTTGTGGGACAGGCGCACAATTGGTTGCAACCTTGCCATCAGCACTTAAATCGATGTAGAAAATAACACCGTTAAAGCCGGCTGCAAGCAATGCACCCTGCAAATCACCATTGAAGTTGCTGGCCGTATATTCGGTGATGCCGTTCGTGGATGGGCCAAAGTTTGCCAGGGAATTGTCATCTTGCCCGGAATTACGGAAGTCACATTCCGCAGGGTCGGCCAATGACGGTGGGTATGGCGGCCAGTCTACTGGCAAGGACTGGGATGCAAAATTCGGATCGCTAGGGTTGAGGATTACCGTGCGGAAAATCGCCGCGCTAGCGTCCTGGTATGTATTACCCGATGTGTAGCCTGTAAAGCCAGCTATCGAGTGTGTGCCTTTTGTAAACAGGCCTGCCCCACCCGGGCTAAAGGGATAAGATGGGTTAGTCGGCAACGGAACGCCGGGGTTACCCCGCAACGGCGTTGGATGCCCCGCATAATAAGGTTCGTTAGGCTGGACGTAGTTAAAATCGCCAGGGACTAAGGTGCGGATGTAATGCAAGCCGTTTTTGTTGTTGACTGCATCGTCGCCACCCGGGCCAGTACCTGTCGAGCCAGGTTCACCAGGGAGATAGTTGTTGGTACACAAGCCAACAGTGGTTTCCGCAGCGTAATCGGCTTCACCATCAGGGTGACCACCCCACTGCTCATTCGCACCATTATCCACACCATACATGCGGCCTGCTTCGGTCACAATGAGGTCGTAGAGGTTACGATACCCAGGTGAGAAGATCGATACAGGGTCGCCCAAAACATCCTTCGCCATATTCAGGCCATCGTTACCGCCAAAGGGATCATTGAGATCTACGCCTGTATAGTCAGGGTCAGTAGGATCGACAATGCCATTGACATTGGGGCGCGTTGGGTCATCCAGTGTGGGTAGATCATAACGGTATTGATGCCCATGCCCATCAATCTGGATCGGATAATCATTTTCCAGGGCTGTCATATCAACCTGAATGATGGCTGCCGAGTACGTATATTCGACTGTCATGGCAAAGTTGTTAGAGGGAGAGCCAGCGTTGGTATGGCCACCGATCGCTGCATACAAAATGTTGGTGGCGCTGTCGAGGTATAGGCCATTAATGGAGTGGTTTTCTTCCGAACGGGGTAAACCACGAACCAGATGCACCATATCCCAGGCGACACAGGCATCACCAGTGGCATTGAGTCCACCGGTACAGGTCAGCTTGGTAATCATGCTGGAATTGGTATCCAGGTCTTTATCTTGACCGCTGGTACCGGCGCCAATGCGTGGGTCGCTGGAGCCAACATACAAAATAGGATTGCTGGCCGTACCCGTCACAAATATCGCGGTGACCTGGCGATTAGGCTCAGAAACCACATTACCAAAATGATCCGTATGGTTCGGGATGCTCTGAATCAAATTGATATTTTCTGTGCTGTCTACAGAATAATCATTAGCGCCATTGCGCGTGACGTTGAGGGCTTTGATCAATCCATTTTGTTGACTAACGTAAAGTCGGCCATCGGGGCCGAATTGGATAGATGTTGGGTTATTGACATTCGCACCCGATAGGCCGCTATTGTCAAAAATTACCGTTGTTGGCAACGCGGCCTGCGTTACCTGCGGACCCATTAATAGCAAAACGCCAAATAATATCACCACGATAGATAACCATCGTGGTGTGCGCAGAATATTGAAAAACCCCATACGATTAGACACTGTTGATCTCCCCATGATAGTTATTATTCCCCCCGACGCTCAACAGGCGTCTCAATGGCGTTATCGCATGTTTCTTCAAAGCACCATTGCAATGTTGTTGGCTCAAAATCTGTAGGTACCAGGAATACCGCTGACGCCCGTATGTTGTTATTCGCTTCGACCGTCGTACCCACCAAGTAGGGACTTAAGCCCCCACTCTCGGATGTTGCGACATAGGTGTGCGTACCATCTGTCAGGTACAGCGTGTTCTCTACAATCACAAAATCCTGATTGCCCTCGTTGAGTATGGATGCCGTCACCAGCGCCCATACCTGCCCTTCTGGTGGTGCGTCAAGTTCCCTTAAGCTGGAATCAAAAAATTCGACATCCACCCCATACAGGCTAAATTCGGTATAAAAGCTTTCAACTTCCTGGGTAACTTCCACTTCTTGTGTGACTTCTGGTTCAAGACTCGGTTCCACTTCTTGTGTGGACTCCGCATCAGGCGTGTCTTCAGGCGCTGCATCTGGGATCGATGTGGACTCGACTTCAGGGCTTGCTTCGACGACTGGAGTCGTGTTTGCATCATCACCATCACTGGATGGTTGCAATAAGTTTGCCCCAACAAAGACAAGGGCAATTACGATGATGAGCCCCCCTATAGCAATGAGTTGTTTCATATTCATCTATCACCTCATATACGCCCGGATTTGGCCGTGAAAATTCACGGTCTCGCGCGTCACAATCTGGCTAAATACTGTGTTATTTGTGGTTGAAATCGTCTACTGAACCAAACGACGTAGCTGGAATGACCAGCAAAAACTATTATTTGTTATTAAGTTAGTCTAAAATCGACGATTTATTGACAGCTGCACACGCATTTGCACCTATCTCCCCTTGTCTAATAAAAGGGTTAGCCCTTGCAGATGCCTAACAACTAATTAAGTCATGAAAATATAAGTAAATATTGTGTTTTGAGGGCAAAATACGGCGGAGAATGATTGAATACTACAAGCTGTGTAACAGAGTAGATTACAGAAGTCTGATTTAGTACTCATATAAAAATGTATGATCAGTTATACACACAGAAAAATTAATTTCATAACAACGATAATTTTAGGTCATCTACATTTTTAGTTGGAGGGAACATAGCGAATTTTCTAGAGTACAGCCGCCAAACCAAATCAAACAGGTAACACAATGTACCGCTGATCGTGCAATATCTTTTGGCTGGTTGCCAGAGAATGGATAGTCTACTCGTGGCTATCAAGATGTATGTTTATCGGAAGAATGAACTTACCAGCGCTATAGTAGAATCCGACCATTGGCCCACATATTTATTTGCAACCTAATGACTTAAATCTCCCTTAAATCTTGAAGTTGAGACGTATAATTGAAACATACAATCATGTCCGTAATAGGAAGCCAATGCCACATATATTGCTTATTGACGATGAAAAAAAGCTAACAAACCCACTACGGGATGCTTTTGAGCGAGCTGATTACGAGGTTACCGTTGCCAATGATGGCCACACAGGACTAAGTAAAGCCCTTGTCGAAAATCCCGATGTGATCGTGCTTGATGTCATGATGCCAGGATTAAATGGTTGGCAAGTCTGCGAATCGATTCGTAAACACAGTACAGTGCCCATCATCATGTTGACCGCACTAGACGAAAGTATTGATCGAATTCATGGCCTGGAACTAGGCGCCGACGATTATCTTGTTAAGCCCTTTGGCTACAAAGAACTGGAAGCGCATGTCCGGGCGATGCTGCGTCGTGTCAGTCTCGATCAGGGAGTACCCGTAGCGACGCACATCAACGTGGGCGATATTGTGCTAGATATCGAAGCACACACCGTCACGAAGAATGGTGTCGAAGTATCCATGCGCCAAAAAGAATTCGAAATTCTCACCCTACTGATGACCAACCTCGGTAAGGTCGTCAGCCGCGACCAGCTTTTTGATGAAGTATGGGGCACAGATTGGCTGGGAGATACGCGGACACTCGATGTCCATATGAGCTGGCTACGCGGGAAGCTGGAGGATAATCCGACGAAACCCGTTTATCTGCAGACTGTACGCGGGGTTGGCTATCGTTTTGTGAACCCAGAACAGGACTCATGACATATGCTCAAGCGGTTTACCATCCGCCAAAGAGTTCTCCTCACGTTTCTTGCTACTGTCCTGATAGGCAGCGTCCTCCAATTGATCATTGCCGGACGCCAGTTGCAGCTTGCGACGCTTGAGTTTTACCAACATCATCTGGAAACCGATGCGCTCATGATCGCGGCCACGCTGAACGAATCATTTGAGCATTATCTTGAGGGTGAAGGTGGGGGTGAGTTGCAGCGCCTCATGACCAACTTTTACCATGACAATCGCACAGATTATGTGGTCGTTGATCACAACTATCGACTGATTAGCTTTACCATCGGCATTGGCTATGATGGAACGGATCGGCTCCCCAAAACACCCGAATTGGTGACAGCGGAAACCAACCAGATTGGTAGTGACATCCGCCAAGCACGCAACGGGGAAGAATCCTTATTTGTGGCAGTGCCCATTCTTTATGAGCGACGGACACTGGGTTACTTGATACTGATACGACCTATGGAACCGGCCCAGGCAGATGTCCATCGCCAGTGGATACAACTGGGTAGTACGACGCTACCCGTCCTTTTTTTGGTCATCGGGGTCAGCCTGTGGCTTTCCGGCACGATTTCACGACCGGTACAGCGACTGCGCAACTCCGCGCTCAAAATGGCTGAAGGGGCCTTTGATACGCGCATTGAAACCCATGCTGGCGATGCCAATTCCCAGGATGAAGTCGATCAACTGGCACAGAGTTTTAACTATATGGCAGAGCAAATCGAGAACTTGGTGAAGGCCCAACGCAGCTTCGTTAGCAATGCCGCCCATGAACTCCGTACGCCATTGATGACGCTCAGACTGCGCTTTGAAGCCTTAGAAGACGGTACCCTTACAGACCTTGAGCAGAAACGCTATTTTGACGAGATTCAGCAAGAGATTACCCATATGTCGGAATTGGTCTCGTCATTGCTGGTGCTGGCGCGGATTGACGACGGGCGACTGGTAGAGGATGCTGTCGTCATTGATACCACCTCTGCAATCCATGATATTGTGCGCCAGTGGCGCATCGCGGCCAAGAGAAAGGGACTGGCTTTTGAGCTAAATACGCCTGATAGCCTACCTGATCTGACGATTCCTGTGAATCATCTGCGGCTGGTGCTCGATAACCTTTTGGGGAATGCCATCAAATACACGCATGAGGGCAAAATCCGCCTCAGTGTCAGCCAGGAACCGGGCCAATTGCTAATCCGAGTTGAAGATTCGGGCATTGGTTTCGACAGTGTGCAGGCCGAACAATTATTCAACCGTTTCTACCGGACAGAAGATGCCCGCAGTTCGTATGAAGGAACAGGTCTGGGGTTATCTATTGTAGAGGCACTGCTTAAGCAGTACGGTGGGCATGTCACTGCAAAGAGCGAAGGCAAAACAAAAGGCGC
>MDTD01046371.1_pt1 | contig 10767 bp, 9 predicted proteins | sample 811221 | NCBI WGS metagenome assembly MDTD01 (sample SAMN05326646, study PRJNA326480) | marine metagenome | isolation source: seawater | place: Pacific Ocean: South West | collected 2011
AAGATTGGAGAAAAACATAAAACTAAACCTATTAGCGCTTATGGAAAAAGTAAATTAAATTTTGAAAAATATTTAATAAGAAATAAAAAAAAATTTTTAAATAATATTTTTATATGTAGATTTTTTAATGTTGTGGGTGGAAATTTGCTGAAGACAAAAAAAAAAAATTCAGTGTTTAATTATATTTATAAAGCAATCAAAAATAAAAAATTTTTTTTTGTAAATGGAAAAAACCACAAAACTCCAGATGGAACCACAGTAAGAGATTATGTTGATATTGATATCTTGTCTAAGTTCATCTTTTCTTTAATTAAAAAAAGTAAAAAAGATACGAAGAAAATTTTTAATGTAGGATCTGGTGTAGGAATTAGTATTTTAGATATTTTAAATTATTTGAATAGCAATAATTTAAAAATTAAATACGCCTTTAGAGATAAAAAAAAAGGTGATATTCCCTTTTCAATTTCAAATAATTCTTTAATGCTTAAGCAATTAAAAATTAAGGATAAAGATTTGAGAATTTTAAATAATCTTAAAAAATTCTTTATATGAAAAAAAATTTGCTTATATATGTCGAAGACCCAAGATTTGGTGGGCCTCACCAGTTTACATTAAATATTTTAGATTATTTAAAATCAGATTTTAATATATCTGTATTATTTTCTAATATAGAAAGTCAAATTTTTTTGAAAAAAATTAAGTTGAAAAAAATAAAATATGATACTTTTCATATCTCTTTTCTCTCTTTAGAATTATTTCGTATTTTAAAATATATTTTGTACTTTTTCTTTGAGGTATATAAGATAAGAAATTACTTAAAAAAAAAAAGAATTGATATTATATATTCAATTTCAGGTTTTTATTCGGTAAAAATTATTATTGCATCATTATTTTTGAGAATAAAAATTGTAACACATTTTCATGATACATTTTGTAACTTAATATTTTTATATTTAGGTTATTTTACCAGATCATTTATAGATCTATTTGTTTTTTCCTCAAAAAAATCATTTTTATTTTATAGAAAATTTATAGGTGAAAAAAAATATTTAATAATTCAATCTGGAATTTACGTTAAGGATGAAAATAAAATAAATGCTAAAAAATCCAAGGTATTTAATATTGTCTCCATATCTAATATAAATCCAATTAAGGGAATAGAGTTTTTATTAGAAATATCGAAAAAATTTAAAGATAGAAATATTAAATTTCACCTAATTGGTAATGTTTGGAAAAGTCAAATGAAATATTACAAAAAAATCAGAGAAAAGGCTAAATTAGAAAAACTTTCAAACATTAAATTTTATAGTCAATTAAATAAAGAAAAAATTAGAAAAATTTTATTAAACTCAGATCTTTATTTATGCTTGTCAAAATATGAATCATCACCTATGGCAGTTTGGGAAGCTATGTCTTATTCTTTACCAGTGATTACAACAGATGTTGGTGATTTGGCATATTTTAATAAAATCTATAAATTTGGCTTCATTATAAAAAGAAAAAATATTAAAAACGTTCAAGAAAAGATCTTAAGTATATATTTTGATAGAAATTTAAAAAAAAAACTAGGGCAAAATTCTAAAAAATTTGTTTTGGAAAGAATCGATTTAAAAAAAAATATTAATAATTTTCAAAAAGAATTATCAAGAATATGAATAAAATTCTCTCAAAATTCAATTTTAATATAGTTAATTTACTGATTTGTTTATTACCCATTTCAGTTGTTTTGGGTAATTTAGTGCTTAACTTAAATATATCTTTTTTAATAGTATTTTTTGTTTATGACATATGTAAGAATAAAAATATTAAATTAGTACTAATTCAAAATAAATTTATATTATCTTTAATATTCATATTTGCATTGTTGAATATATCATTTTCATCTAATTGGCTTATTTCCTTAAGAGGAAATTTAGGTTTACTAAAACATTTATTTTTGTATTTTGCATTAGTATATTTTTTCTTTAAAGACGAGAAAAATTTAAGACTACTTATCAATACATTTTGTTTTACTATAATATTTGTTTTAATAGACTCATATATACAGTTCTTTTTTGGTAAAGATTTATTTGGTCAACCTTTTACTGATAATCATGGAAAACGACTTTCAGGACCTTTTGGTAATGAATACATTGTGGGAAGTTTTATATTAAAGACCATTTTTCTAACAAAAAAAAATGAATTTTTTAAAAAAGATTTTAATTGGATAATATATTTGTTCATTTCATTTATTTTAGTAATTCTGGCCAGTCAAAGAATGCCAACACTAATTTTTAGCATATCATTATTTATCTTATTTTTTATAGATAAAAATATAAGTATTAAATTAAAATCAATTATTTTTTCGACAACTTTGATTTGTTTACTAGCGATTTTCACTTTAAATCCAAAAGTAAAGAACCATTATATTGATCGTACTTTTGAACAAATTGGTATTTTTAAAGATGATAATGAAAAAAATTTTTGGGACTCTCAATGGGGTGCGCATTTCTTAACAGCTAACGAAATTTATAAGGATAATATTATATTCGGATCTGGAATTAAAACTTTCAGACTCGAATGTTCAAAAGAAGAATATTCAAAAATAAAATCAGCTAAATCTGATATAAGATGCTCAACTCATCCACATAATATTTATTTTGAAATAATCTCAGAAACGGGATCTCTGGGTGTTTTATTTTTCTTACTATTATTTATTTTTTTTATTAAGGATACAAAATTATTTTCCAGAGAAAATTTAACAAAAAATCCAGAAATACCAGTATTGATATTTATATATTTTTGGCCAATTCAGTCTACTGGTTCTTTTTTTTCAACCTGGAATGGTTTTTTTTATCCATTAATAATTTCTTATATTTATTATATTTCTAAGAAGGAACTTAAAATTTAATATTATTGTGTGATGCTTTTTGAAAACAAAAAAAAACAAAAAATAGTTTTGTTTTCATTCTTGATTTTTTCATTTCCCGTATTAATTTTAATACTTATAAAGGTATATACTCTCATAAATTCATTTGACTTGTATGTGACTTCAGGAGCAGAAATTACTACTCTTAACTTTTTAACCAACCTTTTAAACAACAACAATCTGCTTACAAATGGTAAACAAGATATTTTGTACGAGTTTTATGGTTTAAACTTTCATTTAATTTATTTTCCAATAATTAAATTTTTTGAATTAATCGGTTTACCTTACTTACTTTCCAGTCGATTGATTACATTGTTGTTCGTATTATTTGTACCAGTTTCAATATTATTAATTTCAAAAAAAATACAGGAAAATAATTTTATTTTTCAGAATAAATCTTTTCTATTTTATATATTTGTTTGTATTTTTCTTTTAAATCATCAATCATCAAGTTGGTGGGTCCTAACTTACAGACCAGATATTTTGGCAATTTTCTTCTCATTTCTGGGAGTTTATTTTTTTTTGTGTTTCATAGAATATAAAAAAAATTCTTTTTTCTTGATATCAATTCTATTTTGTGTGCTTGCATGGACCTTAAAACAAAATTTTTTGTTTACGTTATCTTCTATTTTAATTTATTTTATTTTAAAAAAGAATTACAAATATTTAATATTTTATTTAGGTTTATCGGTTTTATTAATCGTTATTTTTAATTTGTTAACAGAATATAATAATTTAGACTTATTAAATCGTTCACCAACAACTGTTTTTTTACATTTAGAATTTGAAGATTATTTTAAAAAACTAATTATGTATCTTATTAAAAACCCATATCTGGTTTTGTTTATTTTTTTTATTTATTTAAGTAAAGATAAAAAGATCAATGATAAAAAATTATTCTATTATTTAATAATTTTCTTTTTATTTTTACAATCTTCTTTAGTAGCAGTTTTACACGGCGCTGGATACAACCATTATATGGTTTTTCTATTTTTTTTAATATCATCAATAAGCTTTATAAGTTTTAAGAAAATAAAAAAACATTTTATTTTTATCTCGATTTTTTTATTAATCTCCTCATCATTAAATTATTTTCAATTATTCAATTACAATATTTATGGAAGGCAAGGATTATATTTTGATAATAAAGAAAAAATTCAACTTTCTGATTTTAGAAAATTTATTCAAGAAAAAATTTCACAACCAACTGTGATTATTGGAGCATCAAATAGGACAGAAATGTTTTTAATAGAAGACTTAACTGGTCAAGATACATTTCAATTAGTCTCATTTCTTGATTATTCTTGGAAGAAATGGTTATTCAGATCTACTGAGGAAATGGAAGAAAATGATAAGATATTTGAAGATAAATTTAAAAATGTTGTAACTATTTTAGTTTTGAATGAAAATGAAGATAATTTAAAAAAGTATAAAGAATTTCAAAAATTTAAATATTTTCTCGAAAAGAATAATTTTAAGTACAAATCTAATTATAGTTTATATTTATTCGATAACAATTTAACTTTTACCAGTTTGAAAGATTTATATACTAACAAAAAAAATAAAAAAATTATAGAGAATAGATTTTTGATTTATCAAAAAACTATTTTCTAATAATACTATATTCTTTTTTTATATTAGATTGATTAGAAATATTTTCTAATAAATTAGTTATAGTACCTATTGATAAAAAAATTAATCCAATTAAAAAAGTAACACTTGTTAACAAAGGTAAAGGTGTGGTTATAAAGGACTTAGCCTCAAATATTTTTAAATACAACATATAAGTCATTGAAACTAAAGAGATAAAAAATGAAATTAGACCAAAGTTCCCGAATACATAGAGTGATTTTCTTTTTTTATTATAAAACAATTTAATAAATATAACATCTATAATTACATTGAAGATTCTTGAGAGACCATATTTTGATTTTCCATTTGACCTTTTTCTGTGACTTACTATGATCTCATCAATATTAGCTCCTTGTTCTGCAAATCTAGCACCTATTAACCTATGGAAGTCACCCCATAAATTCATATTGGTCATAAGTTTTTTTTTTAGTATTTTTAGAGCACATCCGTTATCGTGAATTTTTGATTTTGTGAGAAGATTTACTATTTTATTAGCAATTAAACTTGGAATTACTCTGAAAATATTATCTTTTCTTTTTTTTCTCCAGCCTATGACCATATCTAATTTTTTTTTTATGTAATAATTAATAAGTAATCCGATATCCTTCGGATCATTTTGTAAATCTCCGTCCAGAAAAATTAAATTTTCGTAAATACTTTCGTTAATTCCAGATTGAATTGCTTTAGATTGAGATTTATTTTCTTTATGAAAAATTATTTTTAATGGAAAAATATTTTTTTTTAATTTAAGTAATTCCTTGCAAGTTTTATCCTGTGAGCCATCATCAATATAAATTAATTCAAACTTATGTTTTTTTCCAATTTTTTTCAGAGAAAGAGTTAATTCTTTGTGCAAAGTATTAATATTTTTTTCTTCATTATAAAAGGGAACTATTACTGAAAAATTCATTAGATAATCAATACCATAATCTATATAAAATTAAAAATTATGTGTGCAATATTTGGAATTATCGGTGAGAACGACTTTGATTTGATTAGAAGAATGTCTAAAGTTCAAGAATATCGTGGACCAGACTCACAAAATTTTTATTTTGATGAAAAGAATTTGATCAATTTAGGAAATAATAGACTTTCAATTATTGATATTGAAAATGGCATTCAACCGATGAAATCTTATAATGAAGAATGTATAATTGTTTTTAATGGAACAATCTTTAATTACAAAGAATTAAAAAAATTTTTAATCAAAAAAGGTTTAAAATTTAAAACTAACTCAGATACGGAAGTTTTTGTTAACGGATATTCTTTTTGGAATGATAAAATATTTAGTTATATAGATGGGATGTGGGCTGCAGCCATATATGATTTAAAAAAAAAAGAAATCATCCTTTCAAGAGATTATTTGGGACAAAAGCCATTATTTTATGAAATACAAAAAAAAAAAAATACTATTCTCAAGCCAACTTTCAGGAATAACTCAAGATAAAAAAATTGAGAGAGAAATTAATTATGATGGAATTAAAAGATTTCATTTTTCATCATTTTTACAAGCTCCTTACACGATTTACAAAAGTGTTAAACAGTTACAACCTGGAGAGATTATCAAAATTAATATCAAAAATTTAGAAGTTAAAAAAAAAATATTCTGGGATTTAAAAGAAGGTCCTGATCATAATAGTTTTTTTCAAAATAATGAAGAAAGCTTTAGTTTAAAATTTCAGGAAATTATAAAAAATTATTCAATATCCGATATCGAACCAGCAGGGTTATTAAGTTCAGGCCTTGACTCTTTTTTGGTGAATAAATATTTAACAAATAATAATCCACAGTTTAAAACATTTACGTTATCTTTTAAAAATAAAAGTTTTGATGAATTTAAAAATTTTAATAAAGAATTTAATATATTTAACAAGAATATTTCAATTTTAGATGATGATAAAATTTTTAAAAATACAAAATATATTTTAAAAAATTTAGATCATCTTTGTGGAGATAGTTCAATTGTTCCAACTTTCACGTTGATAAAGGATATTAAGAAACATTCAAAAGTTTTATTAAGTGGTGATGGTGGCGATGAAGCATTTATGGGCTATATTATTTTTAAAGCATTATATGGGGCAAAAAAGTTAAAATTTTTTCCTAATTTTTTTTTAAATTTTCTTAAAAATTTGACTAGTTATTTACCTGTGAATTATTCATATTTAAGCACTTCTTTTAGGATAAAAAAATTTTTTCTCAGTATTAATTCAGAAATTAATAATCTAACGCCATTATGGTTGTCCCCGTTAAAAGTAGATGATTACAATATTTTATTTGAGGAAAATTTTTCTGAACAGACCCTATGTAAAGATTTCAACAAACTTTCCCCACATTATCTTAAAAATGCTCAACTCTATTTTTATAATTTTTATTTACCATACTCCGTCCTGTTTAAGACAGATTTTGCGAGCATGTTAAATTCAGTTGAATATAGAAGTCCTCTACTTAGTAAAAATGTGATAAATTTAAGTTTGAAGCAAGATACTAAAAAGAGTTTTAGTGTAATAAAACAAAAAAAGTTAATGATTGATTTATTTCAAAATCAAATACCCCCAAGTGTTCGAAGAATTCCCAAACATGGTTTTGCTTTTCCCAAAAATTCAGTTATCTCAAAAAATTTTATTGATGAAATTTTAGTAGAAAAATATTTGATAAATAAAAAATTTTTTTTTAAAAAATTAGAAAATTATATAAATCAAAAAGAGGACTGTAGTCAGTATTTATGGAATGAAATTGTGTATACTAATGTTATAAATAATTTAGAAAATAAAAAAATATGATAACTAAGACAATTATTATTCCATGCTATAATGAGATCAATACTATAAAAATTATCATAGATAGAGTTAAAAAAAATATACAGAAAGAGGATAACATTGTCATAGTTGACGATTGTTCAACTGATGGTACAAAACAATATTTAGAAACTATAAAAGAGTCAAATATAATTGTTAAATTTCATGATAAAAACTTTGGAAAGGGTCAAGCAATTCAAACCGGGCTTAATAGCGATCTAAAAGAAATTATCATTATTCAAGATGCAGATTTAGAATACAATCCATCCGATTATAATTTTTTGATAAAACCATACCAAGAAACTGATGCGGATATAGTTTATGGCTCAAGATTTATAGGAACAAATAACTATGTCAGAGTTCATTTATTTTGGCACTATGTTGCAAATAAAATTTTAACTTTTTTAAGTAATGTATTTACAAACTTAAATATGACAGATATGGAAACAGGTTATAAATCTTTTAAAAAAGATGTTATCAAATCAATAAAATTAAAAGAAAAATCATTTGGAATAGAACCCGAGATTACCATTAAATTAGCGCAAAAAAAATTTAAGTTTTATGAGGTTCCAATATCATATGCGGGAAGATCTTATGACGAAGGAAAAAAAATTAGACTAAAAGATGCTATCAGAGCAGTTTATTGTATTTTTAAATATACCCTAGTCGACTAATTATCAAAGTAGAAGATTTCATACCCTTTTTTGATTTTTTTATTGATATTATCTATTGAGTAATTTGAACATGGAGATTTATTATACATACATTCTCCATCTTTACTAAAATAATAAATAAAGATATCATTTTTATACTTTGGTATAAGCTTCTTTTTATAATTATCTTCTTTCAGTTCAGATAGCGTATAAATATTTGGCCATTGATTTCTTATTTCTTTTTTTTCGTATATGCGCAAAAAATTTTTTGATATTACAATTAACGCAATGAAAATTGTCGTAAAAAATAGGATTTTGTTTGTCCTTTTTAATTCTGTAAAACAGATGAAGAAAAATAAAAAAATAGAGATTAACATTATTGCTAAATATGATTGTCCATATCTATAGATTGGAAATTTTAAAAACCAAATTGCTGATAACAAAAAACTAATAAAAAATATCCATAAATTCTTTTTTAAAAATTCTTTATTTATTTTTTTGGAAAAACCTCTTGATGATAAAATATTGTAAAACAATATAGTTAAGATTGGGATTATAAATAACGATAATTTTTTAATAATAATTTGAAAATGATTTTCATACCAACTATGAAACCAATTAAATTTTTCATTAAATAAATGCATCTCAATATTCTTATCAATTCTATTTGGCCAGTCTTTTGACCAACTTTCACCAGAAATCTCAAAATTTCTAATCATTTCAATGTCAACATAATTTAAGCTTCCTATACAAGTAAACGAAATTGGAAACACCAAGCAACCAGATATTAATGTATTTTTTAGTATCCATAAAATTAAGAATATTATCGATAATATTACTTTTAAATTTTTAAATATATTTTTCTTTATTAATAAAAATATATATAAAAAAAAACAAACCAAAGGTAAAAATATCATAAATGTTTTTTGCATAAAAATATAAATAGATATAAGAGAAATTGTTCCAAAATTGTTTACGTTTTTAATATCAAAATTTTTTTGGAAAAAAATAATTGATAGAAGAAACAAAAGAAGATGAGTTGTAGCATCATTTCCATAACCACTATATCTGTTAAAAGAATATAAGCTATAAATCGTTATTAGACCTACATAAATTTTCAATTCTAAAAAATTGAATTTTTTATCTTGAAATGAAAAAAAATATAAAAAAATTGAACTTACCAAGATTGCAGATGGTAATAGAATAGCTTCAATTGGAAAAAAACTATTATTATAAATTGCAGATAGATATTGAAGTATAGATACAAGAGCAAATCTTGGATGAATATTATTTATCCCTAAAAGTATCTTATTATCATTGATTAATTGTATATATGGCAAGTGATAAAGTCCGGCATCTGGCCTATTAATATTAGAATACAGTATTAAAAAAGTGACTATAAAAGACAAAAGCAAAGAGTATTTGATAATATTAATTTTATTAATATCTCTAAAAAAAAAGACTAGGAGAAATACTGAACTAAAAATTATAAAAAAATTACCAGCATTTTTTCCTAAAGGAAAAAAAAAATTCAATGTTAATGCCATGAAAGAGACAAAAATTGCTCCAAAAACACAACATAAAGAAAATTTATTTAAAAAATTATGGAATTCTAATTTTTTAAGAAATAATATTCCAAAAGAATAAAAGCTAAGAGTTATAAAAAAACTGATTAAGAATATTTGCATAATTTACATCTATGATATTAACCATAATTATTCCAGTATTTAATGAAAAAAAAACAATCAAAGAGATAATAAAAAAAATTAATTTGTTAGAGGATATTGAAAAGCAAATTATATTAGTTGATGATGGTTCAAACGACGGTACTACAGAGATTATTAAAAATGAGCTAGTTTCCCAACTAGATAGAGTTATTTTTCACCAGAAAAATTTAGGGAAAGGTGCAGCAATAATCTCCGCAAAAAGATTTATTAAAGGGGATGTAGTTATAATTCAAGATGCAGATTTAGAGTATGATCCAAAAGATTATATTAAGATTTTAAAAGTTATGTCCAATGAAAATGAAATTGCTGTATATGGCTCAAGAGTTCTTGGAAAAAAAAGATATTCATCAAAAAGTTTCATTTCAAAAACTAGAATTTTTTTTAACCATATTTTAACAATATTCACCAACTTTTTATATAAACAAAAATTATCTGATGCTCACACTTGTTATAAATCGTTTAAATCAAATTGTTTTGAAAGAATTGATCTAAAAGAAAAAGATTTTGCTTTTTGTCCTGAAATAACTGCAAAAATATCTAAGATGGGAATTAGGATTAGTGAAGTACCAATTGACTATAATGGGAGAAGTTATAAAGAGGGTAAAAAAATATCTATTTATGATGGTTTCAGAGCAATATATGTCTTGCTAAAATATAAATTTTTTGAGTAAAAAAAATAGATTTTATTGTGTTACTAGTATAATTAATTTAAAATGAAAAAAGCTTTGATTTTTGGTGTTACTGGACAAGATGGAGCTTATCTATCGAAATTTTTACTTAAAAAAGGATATACTGTTCATGGGGTTAAAAGAAGAAGTTCAAGTTTAAACTCATACAGGGTTGACGACATTTATTCAGATCCATTAATAAAAAAAAATAAATTTTATCTCCATTATGGAGACATTACTGACTCAATATCAGTTTATAATTTAGTAAGCACTATAAGACCCAATGAAGTTTATAATTTAGCTGCTCAATCTCATGTAGCAGTTTCTTTTGAAATTCCTGAATATACAACTAATGCAGACTCCATGGGAACTTTAAGAATTTTA
>MDTD01085316.1_pt1 | contig 10767 bp, 8 predicted proteins | sample 811221 | NCBI WGS metagenome assembly MDTD01 (sample SAMN05326646, study PRJNA326480) | marine metagenome | isolation source: seawater | place: Pacific Ocean: South West | collected 2011
ATGACATTCGCTGTACCCCCTTCTAAGTCCCTTGCTTTCAAGGATTTGGGAAGAAAATATGGGGTATCCGTAACGGATATTGGTTACTTTCATGATAAAGGGGCTTTGGAAGTTTTTCATTTAAAAGAGCGTGTTGCTTTTTTAGACCTCCGACTTATACATGACTTACTACCCCCAATGAAATTAGAGGCCTTATGGAAGGGCCCAAGAAAAAGAAATGAGTGGTGGAAAGACCCTAATGAGGCTAGTCAGAAACAATTTTTTGAAGAGGAAAAAGTCGAGGATATTCTTCTTAAGCTTCTTTCTTCTCCTAATATTGTTTCGAAAGAAAAGTGGGTTAGGCAGTATGATCATGAAGTGCTTGGCGCCAGTCATATTAAACCTTTTGTTGGAAAAAAAGGAGACGGCCCTAGTGATAGTTCCTCTTTATGGCTTTATCCGCATGGCGGCGAGGAAAGCTCAGTTATTCAGATAGGTTGCGGTCTTGCACCTAAGTTAAGTCTTTGGGACCCTTATGTGATGGCCCAATATGCAGTCGATGAAGCCGTTAGAAATGTGGTGGCCCATGGTGGGAATATTGATCAATGTGCATTATTAGATAATTTTTGTTGGCCTGACCCGGTTGCATCAGAGAAAAACCAAGAAGGTCTTTTCAGGTGCGGTGACCTTGTAAGGGCTTCACATGGACTTTATGACATCACAGTTACTTATGGCACTCCATTGGTAAGCGGTAAAGACAGCATGAAAAATGATTTTAGAGGTCTTAATGCTTCAGGTGAACCTTTAAAAATTAGTGTATTACCAACACTCTTAGTAACTGCTTTTTCAAAATCAACTTTAGAGCATACAGTGACAAGTGATTTTAAAAACCAAGGTGATCTTATTTATTTGCTTGGAGATCATGGACAAGGATTGGCGGGAAGTGAAGTCTCGGACTTCTTTATCTTTGAGGATCAAGAAGCTCAGAAAAAAATGGAAAAACTGCCATCTATAAACCTTATAAAAAATAAAGTTTTATACCGTGCTATTTACAAAGCTTTAGGTAGAGGCTTAATTGAATCTTGTCATGATATTTCGGAAGGAGGGCTTGCCGTGGCCCTCGTTGAGTCTGCCATTGGTGGCCGTTTAGGTTTTACCCTGGATGAGGTGGAATGGCTTGGCCTAAGCAACTTGATTGGGAAGCTCTTTGGTGAGGGTCCTGGGCGGTTTGTGGTTAGCATTGCAAAGGAAAACGAAAAAGAGTTCTTAAGTGTATTCAAGGAATTACCTCATTCTAAACTTGGAACAGTAAGCTCCTTACCCCAGGTAATTTTCAAAAATGGACATAAAGTCGTTTTAAATCAACATTTAGATAAGATGATTGAGGCCTATAAAAAGGGAGTCTAAGTCGTGAATCCTTTGATTAATTATAAAAAGAAACCTCATTTTCTTGTTTTAGCAGGTGATGGTATTAACTGTGAACAAGAGACCAAACTTGGCTTTGAAAAAGCCAAGGCAAAAACAACCATTATCCATATAAACGAACTTTTGGATAGACCGAAATTGCTTAGAGATTACCAAGGGTTGGCCTTTCCAGGAGGCTTTAGTTTTGGAGATGACTTGGGAAGCGGCCAGGTCTTGGCACTTAAATGTAAGCGGGGTCTTAAAGACGAACTAAACCTTTTTGTTGAAAAGGAAAGCCCTATAATTGGAATTTGTAATGGCTTTCAAACGTTATTGAAATTGGGGCTTCTTCCTTTCCCAGGAGAAAAAAGGGAAGTGGGCTTGGCCCCTAATAGAGAGGGAACCTTTCAAAATTATTGGGTTAAGCTTAAAGCACCTCCTTCTAAGAGTGTTTGTCATTGGACAGAAGGTATTTTTGAAGGAGGTGAATCTTGTGAATTTGAACTGCCCTTGCGAAATAGAGAAGGTCGGATAACGCTTAAAAAAGGTTCTGAGGATAAAATTTATAATAAACTTTTAAAAAATGGCCAAATACCTCTCCAGTATTCTGATCAATTAAGACCACTTGCCAAGTTTCAGCATGAAAGTATAGCTGGTTTATGTGATCCGAAGGGGCTCATTTTTGGACTTATGCCTCATCCTGAAGCTTCTCTTTTTGAGGCGACACATAGAATTCATTATAAAAACAGGTGTAAAGACCCAGACCAAAAGGCTTGGGGTCAGAAAATATTTGATAATATTGTAGGTCATCTTAAAAGGAGCTAATTTATGAATCGTGAAGTAAATGAAATCGATCGAAAAAATCTTTTTTTAAAAAGATCACTCATCTCAGTTTCCGATAAAAGCGAATTAGGGCCTTTGGTAAAAAAGTTAGCAGAAAAAGGTGTCGAGTTGATAGCTTCTGGAGGAACCGCTAGATATATTAAATCTTTAGGCCTAACGGTCACCCCTCTTCAGGAAATAACTGGGAACCCTGAGGCTTTTGATGGAAGGATGAAAAGTTTGAGCTTTCAGGTCTCAAGCTCACTCCTTTATAGAAGGGATAATCCCAAAGATGTTGCCAAGGCTTTGGAGTTGGGAATCAAGCCAATCGACTGTGTTATTTGTAATTTGTATCCCTTCGAAGAAGCTTCAAAAGGAAGTAATTTATCAAGCCTTATAGAGAATATTGATATTGGTGGTCCAACAATGATTAGGGCGGCTGCAAAGAATTACGAGCATGTTCTTGTGTGCAGTTCTCCGTCTCAATATGCTGAATTTACAGAAGTTCTTTCTTCGGAAAAACCGCAAGTTTCATTAACTCTTAGAAAGAAGTGGGCGTTGGATGCTTTTAGGTTGAGTGCTTCTTATGAAGGGTTGATTGCAAATGAGTTAGAAAATAGATGGGGAGAGGAAACGAAAACAATGTGCTTATCTCCTAAGCATGCGAAAGTGTTACGTTATGGTGAAAACCCACACCAAAAAGCATGGCTTTATCCTGCTAGAAATAACGGCCTTTCTGAGGCGAAGCTTTTGCAAGGAAAAGAACTATCCTATAACAATATCCTCGATACAGATGCCGCTTGGTCAGTTGTAAAGGACCTAAATAAACTCTCATTGGATTCTAAATTTGAAAGACGGTTTTCTTACTCCAGTGTGGTAGTGAAGCACTCCAACCCTTGCGGTCTTGCAACCGCTTCCTCCAAATTAGAAAGCATAAAAATGTCATTTAAATCGGACCCTATTTCAGCTTTTGGTTCTGTTATAGGTGTTGATTATGAAGTTGATGAAGATGTGGCAATTTTTTTGTCTAAAAAGTTTGTTGAGTTAATTGTTGCTCCAAGCTTTTCAGAAAAGGCTTTGGAAGTTTTAAGAAATAAGAAAAACATGAGGCTTCTCATTCAAGACCTCGAATACACGGATCCTATGCCCAGTGTCCGTTCGGTTTTTGGTGGATGGCTAGTTCAGGATCATGATCAAGTCTTTGAAACAAAGGGTGATTTTAAAACGGTGACCGAAAAAAGGATGAAAGAAGAGCAAAATAACCTCATCTCCTTTGGGATAGTCGCCACAAAGCATTTGAAATCAAATGCAATAAGCTTTGTCCTTCAAAAAAAAGAAGGTCTAACAACTATCGGCGCTGGTATGGGGAATCCCAACCGTTTTCTTTCTTTAAAGGAGACATTTCAAAAAATTAAGGAGAATGGGCTTCAAGACTTAAGTGAAGGAATTTTGATTTCCGATGCCTTTTTCCCTTTTAGAGACAGCATTGATGAAGCTTTTCGGCAGGGAGTAAAGTTCATCGTTCAACCAGGTGGAAGCATAAAAGATAATGAGGTTATTGAGGCGGCCAATGAACATGGAATAGCGATGGTCATGACAGGCAAGAGGCATTTCCGTCATTAATATGATGCAATTTGATTGTGTAATCTGATAAGGAAGGGAGTCAAAATTGGAAAGTTTTTACCCAAAAACCTATAAAGAAGCTGGTGTCGATAACCAAAAAGCTGAACGATTTATTTCACGAATTAAGAAGAAAGTGGCAAGAACATATGGCCCTAGAGTTATGGAAGGTGTTGGAGGTTTTTGCAGTTTATATGAAATGGGCAAAGACAAATACCTTTCTGCTGGTACTGACGGTGTGGGCACGAAGTTGGAGTTGGCGAAGCTCCTAAATAATCACTCTACGATAGGAATTGACCTTGTAGCAATGTGTGCAAATGATATTATTTGTTCAGGATCCAGGCCTCTTTTTTTCATGGACTATTTAGCGACCGGTAGCCTTGATGTGGATGTAAGTGAAGAAGTTGTTTCAGGTATTATCGAGGGTTGTCAGGCATCTGAGATGGCCCTTATTGGTGGCGAAACTGCTGAAATGCCCAGTTTATATAGAGATGGTGACTACGATTTAGCAGGTTTTGCGGTCGGAGAGGTCCATAAAGATGATGTATTAGATGGGAAAAACATAGAGGAGGGAGATGAAATTATTGGGATTTCATCTAGCGGTTTTCACTCAAACGGGTACTCTCTCTTAAGAAAAGTAGTAAGACCGGATGAAAAAGAGCTCTGTCAAATGCTTCTAAACCCAACCCGCCTTTATTGGCCATTTATTAAAGATTGCCTTAATCTACCAGGCCGACCAGTTAAAGGTTTGGCCCATATAACTGGTGGAGGTTGGACTAACCTCCTAAGGATTAACGGAAATTTTGATTATCATATAACCGACATGCCTTCTCTAAGTGATCTTCCCTCAATTTTTTCTGTTGTTGATCAGAGGCTTAAGATACCTCTAGTTAATTTTTTAGAGGTCTTTAATAGAGGAATTGGAATGATGATGGTCGTAAAACCTGGTCATAACCTTAAAGAAATTTTTTCTTCATGGAATGAAACATTTTGGTTTCTAGGTCATGTTGAGAAAAATAAAACTGGTAAAGGCAAATTAATTTATCACTAAATTGCCTTTTTAACTATTTTGATTATCGTCCACTTTTTTCAGCAGTTCAGGGAAGGTTTTTAAGTCTTTTTCGATGTCTTGCATTTTGAAAAGAGAAGCTTCTTTTTTTAAATTAATAGACCAGGTTAAAAGGTCGTGAAAATGATGTCTTTCCGCAACTTTTTTTGCAGCTTGAGAAAATTCAATAACTTGATTAATTATGAAAGGACGTTTTAACTTTTTCCAATCAGAAAGAAGTACTTCTTTAAAAATTTGGATAAGGATATCTTTGTCAACAATGCTTTTGCCTTTAAAGTCTTCTTTGTCACTCCAATTTTTGGTAACCTCTGACAATTCATCAGTTTGTTCATCAAGGTTAATAATTTTATAAGGGAGGTACTTTGAAATTTCTTGAATAACCTCATTTTCCTGAACAGGCTTTTTGAGATAACTATCACAGATATTGATAATGCGATCGAAGTCTTCTTTCATTGCAGATGCAGTAATTGCGACAATTGGAATGTTTTGAAACTCTTCTTCTTTTTTCCAAAACTTTGTTGCAGTTAATCCATCCATAATAGGCATAATTATATCAAGTAATATGATATCAACTTTATATTTTTTTGTGATTTTTATCGCCTCATCTCCATTTTCGGCCATGATAAGGTCAAAATTATGTGACTCTAAAAATGTATGGAGGAGGTCTCGGTCTGTTTTTACATCATCGACGATTAAGATAGTCGCCTTTTCAAAATGATATACAGGCTTTCTGAGCGGGTCGCTTCTATCATCATAATTTGCGCTGGAACCAACTTCAACTTCTTTTAATGTCAAGTGAAAGGTGCTTCCTTTATCTAAAACACTTTCCGCTCGAAGCTCACCTCCCATAAGTGAAGATAGCTGTTGACTGATGGTAAGACCAAGCCCAGTACCACCAAACTTAGAGTATTTTTGGCGAGACCTTTGATTAAAAGCTTCAAAAATTTTAGGAATTTGATCCCTTGGAATTCCTATACCGCTATCTTCAACTGAAAAATCAAGTGATACTTTATTTGCCTTTTTATTTGGCCATTTAAATGAAGCAATTAACTTTATTCCACCTTTGAAAGTAAATTTTAGAGCATTTGAGAGAAGGTTGAAAAGAATTTGTCTGACCCTCATTTCGTCAATAATAATAACAGGGGGAAAATCCTTTTCTATTTCTATTTCAAAATCTAGACCTTTATTTTCAATCTGGTTTTTAAAAATAGAATTGATGTCTCTCAAGAGGTTGTTTGTATTACAAGCTGAATATTCGAGATGGAATTTACCGGCCTCAACTTTTGAAAGGTCTAAAATATCATTTATAATATTTAGCAATGCCTTACCACTTGTATTGATAGAGTCCATATGTTCTTTAAGAGTTTTGTCTTTTAGATGTTTATGAACGATTTCAGAAAAACCTAAAATTGCATTCATAGGGGTTCTTATTTCATGGCTCATGTTTGCTAAAAATTCACTCTTGTGTTGATTTGCAAGAATTAATTTTTCTTCAGTTTTCTTATGAGACCTGACTTCCTCTTTCAAGAGGTTTATATTTTGTTTAATTCTTTCTTCTTTTGCCTCAATCCTTTTCTCTAACTCATGCTTTGAGTTAATTAATTCGTTATTTCTTGTTCTTATTTCTTTAGATTGACTGACAAGTGTAGATTTATTTTCATGTAATTTTAAAAGAAGAGAATTAAATTGAACCTTTAAAAGTTGTAGCTCGTTTTTTCTCGGAATTTCCGCTTGAAGAGGCGTAAGATTTTCATAATTAATATTTTTTATTTCATAAATCAGTCCATCAATTGGTTTTTCCAATTCTCTTTTAAGAAAAAAGCGCATGATGATGTAAAGAAGAATTGTCTTTATGAGTGCATTTAGAATTAAAATGAATAAACTCCCTTCAATTCTATTATAAATTTTACCCCAATGAGAACCCAAAGTTATGGTGCCCATTGAAAAAAACTTTTCACCTTTTTTGTAAATTAAAGCAGATTTGTACGAAAATTCAATTTTGTTCAAGAAAAGTATATTTCGAGTTTCTTTTTTCTTAAGAACGATAACAGGTTTATCCTCTAAATCATCTAATGTGATCTTTCTAAAACTGGAAAAGGATGAGAAATTTTCGAGGATGTATTTATAGCCTTTATGTTTGTTTATGTGTAACTTTTCAGATATATCCGGCCCTAAAAAATTAACGATTTCTTTCATTTCTTTAACGATAACTTTTTTTTCATGTTGAAATTCAAAAAAAATTTGGATTAAGGTAATGAGAAAGGCAAAAAGCCAGTATAGAAGAAAGATATTCTTCAAAAGATGAGAGCTGAGATTTTTATTTTTAAAACATACCATAAAATATTATCGGTTTTAAAATTAATTTGAAAATGAAACGGTATCGTTCTTACAAAAGGGAAAAAAAATCCATTTAATTACAAATACATTGAGTTAAAAATGAATTTGTCGAAAAATTTGGCCATGGATAAAAAAGAAGATATACCCCTAATTCTAATTTGTGATGATACACCTAAGAATATTCAGGTTTTAGGAACTATCCTTATGGAAAAAGGGTATCATGTAACTGTGGCTGAGGATGGCACAGATTGTTTGAAAATGCTGGAAACGGTTAAACCTGACTTAATTCTTCTTGATATTATGATGCCAACTATGAATGGTTATGAAGCATGCGAAAAAATAAAAGAGGATCCTGACAAAAAAGATATACCTATTATTTTTCTAAGTGCCAAAAATGAAATTGATGATATTGTAAAAGGTTTAAGTCTTGGAGCCGTTGATTTTGTATCCAAACCATTTAACTCTATAGAATTACTTCAAAGAGTGAGGACTCAATTAGAGATTAAAAGAAGTAAGGATGTTATTTTAAAACAAAAAGCTATTTTGTCTACTTTGATAGATAACCTTGAGGAAGGTTTTTTTATTTTTGATAAAAATGGAAAAATTCAGGAAGGCTATTCGAAATCCGTAGGATCTTTTATAGGAAAAAATCCAAATGGAGAAAAAGTCGAGGATTTTATCCCTTTGAGTACAAGTGACAGGGATTTATTTAAAAAATGGTATAAAAAAGTTTGGAATTCAAAACTTCTTATCAAAGATCTTATGCCTTTAGCACCAAAAGGTTTTAGCAAGGGAAAAAACTTTTATGGCCTTAATTTCACGCCAATATTTCAGGAAATTAAGGAAACCAGAAAGAAAAAGTTAATTCAAATGATTTGTACGATAAAAGATAAAACCGAGCAAAAAAAACTTGAAGAGATTGCTGAAAACGAAAAAAGCTATGTTAGTATGATGCTTTCTGTTCTTCAAGACCCCTTTAGCTTTTTGGACTTTATTGAAGATCAATCAGAGTTGATTCAAAATTGTTTGGAAGAATTGAAAGAAAATAATAAAGAATGGAAAGTCAAAAAACCAGATGAAAAGAAATTACTAGAATATTTTAACCATCTTTTCAGGCAAATACATACTTTAAAAGCTGAGGCACTTCGTTACTCATTAAGCGAAATAAAGAAACTTTGTATAGAAGTTGAAAACATAATTTTTAAAATTCGAGAAGAAACCCAAAATTTTAAAGAAGAAGAGGTTTTAAAAATTATTGAATTCCTCCAAAAAATAAGTGGATCATTTTCAAAATCATTTTTTTCGATTCAAACTTTCTTAGATTTGATAAATAACTCAGATGATAAAAAGTCTTCCAAGAGAATAGAAATTCAAGAAGTATATCAATATTTTAAAAGTAAAATAAGGGAAGAGAAAAGTGTTATAAGTGACTTTGAAAGAGATTATTTTCATCGTGATATTCATTATTTTTTTGAAGGTCACGATCAAATGTTAAAAAATATGGCCTTTGATTTAAATAAAGAAATTGAAATAAAAGTTTATCCTACAGATAGAACTTTTAATATGAAAACATACTCTCATTTCTTTTCAACATTAATTCATATTTTGAGAAATGCTCTCGATCATGGAATAGAAGAAAAAGTCTATCGTAAGGAAGTGGGCAAAAAAGAAGCAGGTTTAATAGAGATTCGGTGTAAAGATGGAGATGAGAAAAAAGAAGGAGAAAAAGGTCTTGTTCTCTTAATTTCTGATGATGGGGCAGGAATAGATATAGAGGCCCTTAAATCAAAAATAATGGATAGCGAAGTTGCCAAAGATATAGATTTGGAAAAATGTACAAATGATGAAATCTTACAGAAAATTTTTATGCCAGGGTTTTCAACTAAAAAAGAAATTAGCCATATTTCAGGGATGGGAGTTGGATTGGATTCTGTTATGCATGAAGTTGAAAACTTAGGCGGTACAATTAGGGTTGACTCAACTTTTCAAAAGGGAACAACCTTTAGAATTGAAATTCCTTTTTTAAAATGAACAAGTAAAAATTAAAATCCCTTTAATATAAGGAAGGAGTTGATAATGTCTGATAGTATTTATAAAGTTATTGAAGTTGTTGGATCCAGTCCTGTATCTTGGGAGGATGCTGCTAAAAAGGCCATAGAAAGGGCAAGCGAATCTTTAAGAAATTTAAGAATTGCCGAGGTTATGGATCAGGATATAAAGATAGAAGATGGAAAACTCTCAGCTTATAGAACAAAATTAAAGCTTTCTTTTAAGTTTGATTAAAAAAAATTAGTCTATGTACTCTTGTTGATAAATCTTTTTACTAGGCCAATGGATCCCTGTAAGCAACTTAGAGGGAGATGTGTCTACGCAAATACCAAAGTCACCATTGTCATCCTCAAAAAAACGGGGTCTTATTTGGTTCAGGTGTCCGCATATTTGATATTTTTCTTTCCTTTTTGGTGGATGGTAATAGTTCCAAATAAAGGAGGTAAAAGTTTCCTCTGAGTAATAATTGTTTCCGAGATTGAGGCCATCATCAAATGTTTTAAGGATTCCTGCAACTGGAGCATGAGTCAGGATTAGCTCATTTGTTTCAATAAAAAGAGGAAGGTCTTTTAACCAATCAACATAAGGGTCCATTTTTTTTATATCATGAAAGCTTTTTAGTGTTTCTGATCCCCAAGCATCAAACCAAGTACCTTCTCTATAGTAATTACTTTTTATTAGGTGGTTGAGCATCATATGCTCATGGTTTCCAAGTAAACTTCTGCCATTTTTCATAAAGAAATCGAATACTTCCCTAGATCTTGGGCCTCTGTCATTAAGGTCACCTAAGCCTATAGGCTCATCATCTGGCATCTTTTTTAGAAGTGCCAAAAGTGTCTTGAAGTTTCCTGCAATATCTCCAATAAGATTCATAATATTTATTTTACCATGATTTTTGTCAGCTTATCTTTTCAATAAGGTCTGTAATAGATTTGAGTATAATAGGTTTTTGTAGAAAGTAGATGTCTTTTATTTGTCCAACTTCTTTTTGAACTTCTTTTAGAAAACCTGAGATGAAAATAATAGGGGTCTGCTGGTTAGGGCCATCTTTTTCCCTAATCTCTTTTGCAAGAGAACCCCCTGTTTTACCTGGCATTTTGTGGTCTAGAAGGAGCACATCGTATTTTATCTGACCAACTAAGTCCATAAACTCAGAAGAGGTTTGACTAACTTCAATTTCATAAAGGTCTTTTAACTCAAGACCTTCCTCAAGAATATTAAGAATTTTCTCTTCATCATCAATGATTAAAATAACTTTTTTTTTCATGTCAAACCTGCCTTTTTTAACAGTTTTAGTCAGAATTTATATATAAAAAAATTATATAGACATAATAATAACAAAAAGAACTTTTAATTGGATTGTTTTAAAAGAGAGGTTAAGGATTCCTACATTGTAACCCTCAACTCTCATATTCGATTGATGTCTTTTTATCCTTTTAAGAAAAGACTCAAATTATTTTTCATGAACGTAGGTAAAGAAAATGCGG